>Ga0181516_10000038_pt1 | contig 131282 bp, 110 predicted proteins | sample PEATcosm2014_Bin_25_FD_121104 | JGI IMG/M metagenome (GOLD analysis project Ga0181516, IMG submission 121104) | Peatland microbial communities from MTU Mesocosm Facility, Houghton, MI, USA - PEATcosm2014_Bin01_10_metaG | ecosystem: Environmental > Terrestrial > Soil > Wetlands > Peat | place...
GCGGCCGCTCTGCTCGGTTGCCTTGGCGCGGTTGCCGGTGAGCCCCAGCGTGTATTTGTAGTCGGCGACGGGCGGCGTGGCCAGCTCGGTTAGCCGGTTGAGCGCGTCGTAGGTGAAGGTGGATGTCAGCCCGTTGGGATACTGGGCCGTGGCCAGATTGCTGGCATTGTCGTAGGCGTAGGTGGTGGTGTTCTCACCCTGCAGATTGCCATCGACCACCGTCGAGAGGCGGTTCTGATCGTCCAAGGTGTAGCCAACCCAGGCGCCGTGCGCATTGGAGGAGTTGATGGTTTCCACTTTGCCCGTCGGGTAATAAGTGTAGCTGAGAGTGCCTGCTTGATTTGGATACGAGAGATGGATGGTTGAGGGTTGTGGTCTCCCAGGTGCCCAAATGCGAGGCACCTGGGGCACCCAGTTTGATTTGGATACCAGACGCGATCTATAGCGGATACCGGTCCAGTTGAATCGAATGGCGGGCGACGGCGCGGCTCAGTCCCACCGCATCGCCCGGCGTGAACCGCGCCAGACGGCGCAGAATGGCCAGTTGCGTGCGCAGCAGATCGCCCTCGGCGCAGGCAGCCAGAACCCGGCGAGACGCCTGCTCGGCAAGCGCCATGCTTTCGTCGGCCAGCAACCCCGTCATCGCTGCGGAGGCCTCGGCCGCCGCAGCCGGAGTAGAGCCGGCTGGCGCATTCCGCCCGGCCAGCTTGCGCGCGCGCAGCAGCGCCGACTCCAACGCATAGACCTGCATGATGATGTCGGCCAGGTCGGCCATGATCTCCTGCTGATCCTGCAAGCCGGTCGTGAAGCGCTGGCTGGCCACTCCGGCGGCAAAGAGCGCAATCTTCTTCACCGCCGCCAGCACCTCGGCTTCGCGGGCCAGCAGCTCTCCCGTATCGGAGCCGGCATCGAAGGACGGCGGCTGCGTCACCTCATCCATCAGCTTCTTGATGGCCGGAAGCAGGGGAAGCTTGCCATTGAGCGCGCGCTTCATCAGCCATCCGGTGATGATCAACCGGTTGATCTCATTGGTCCCCTCGAAGATCCGGTTGATGCGGGCATCGCGGTAATAGCGCTCCGCCGGATACTCCTCGACAAAACCGTAGCCACCCATGGTGGCGATCAATTCGTCGGCCACGAGTGTGAGCATCTCCGACCCATAGACCTTGAGGATGGAGCACTCGACGGCGCACTCCTCGATGCGCTTCTGTGTCTCGCGCGGAGATTGCGCCTGCTCCGGACTGAGTTGGGCGAGGCCGGCGTCAATCATGCCTATTGTCCTGTAGGCCATGCTTTCAGCGGCGTAGAGCCGCGTCGCCGAGGCGGAGATCTTCCTCTGGATCATCCCAAATTCCGCAATCGGCTTGCCGAAGGCGACGCGCTCCTTGGCGTAGCGAATCATCTGCCCGAGCGCCTGCCGTGCCCCGCCGATGCAGGCCACGCCCAGCTTGAACCGGCCCACATTCAATACGTTGAAGGCGATATGGTGGCCTTTGCCGGCCTCGCCAAGCAGGTTGGCGGCAGGCACTTTGCAGTCCGAAAGCACCAGCGGGCAGGTGCTGGAGCCGCGGATCCCCAGCTTGTGCTCCTCGGCGCCTACGCTCAGCCCCGGCGTATTCCGCTCTACAAGAAACGCGGAGAACTTCTCGCCATCGATCTTGGCGAAGACGGTGTAGAGGCTGGCGACGCCACAGTTGGTAATCCACATCTTCTCGCCGTTCAGCGTGTACGTGCTGCCGTCCGGCGAAAGAGTCGCCCGCGTCCGGATATTCATTGCGTCCGACCCGGAGCTGGCCTCGGAGAGCCCGTAACCGCCAATCCACTCACCGGAGGCCAGTTTGGGCAGGTAGCGCTGCTTCTGCTCTTCAGTGCCATACCAAACCAGCGGCAGCGTCGCGATGCCGATGTGCGCGCCGAAGGCCGTAGAGAAGCTGGCCAATACCGATATGTGATCGGTGACCAGCGTCGAGGTGGTCTTGTCCATCCCCATTCCGCCGTACTCCTCGGGAATGTCCACCGAGGTAAACCCCAGCTCACCGGCCTTGCGCATCAGCCCGGCAAGAACGCCCGGCTGTTTGGCCTCGATGGCCGCGACGTTAGGCAGAATCTCGTCGCGGGCAAACTGCGCGACGGTCGAGGCAATCTGCCGCTGCTCCTCGTTCAGATCTTCAGGAGTAAACACCTCGGCGGGTGTGCGGGTTTCCAGCAGAAAACTGCCACCCGCGGCTGCAACGATCGGAGAAGCGGAAATCGTGGACATGGGAGATCATCCCTCCTGGCACTGCTCACCTTACGATAGTGGCTTGAGTTGCGGCAACCTGCAAATGAAAGTCTGTCCGCCACGCAAGCCCTCTTCGACTACAATTGCCGGTATCGCTCCAATGGAGGCTCACCTGTTCGCCGCGCTTGTGCCCCGTCTGAATCTCGCCGCAAGTCTGCTGCCGATCCGGCTTGCCGGGCTGCCGTCGCGGGTGGGCGCGTATCTGCTGTTTGCGCCCCAGAATGGCCTTCGCCACTACTTGAAGGCGATGCAGACGACCGACCAGACCTTCACCGGCCTTTACCACTGGAACCTCTTTGACGCGGCGGTACTGCTGCCCTACTTCGCGGTGATGATCGTTCTGGCGCTTTATGGCGTTCACCGCTACACCATGTGCTACCTGTACTTCAGGTATCGCAAGAACTACCGTCCCGATCCGCCCCAGCACTTCGATGAGCTGCCGACGGTGACCGTGCAACTGCCCATCTTCAACGAGCAGTTCGTCATCGACCGGCTGATCGAGGCCGTTTGCGCCATGGATTACCCGCGCGAGAAACTCGACATCCAGGTGCTGGACGACTCGACCGACGAGACGCAGCAGGTGGCCGCCGACACCGTGGCGCGCTATGCGGCGCTGGGTCACCCGATCGCTTACATTCACCGCACCAACCGGTACGGCTACAAGGCTGGAGCGCTGGACGCCGGCCTCAAAGTTGCCAAAGGCGAGTACGTCGCCATCTTCGACGCCGACTTTGTGCCCCCGCCCGACTGGCTGATGAAGGTGATTCACCACTTCGCCGAGCCGGAGATCGGCATGGTGCAGACCCGCTGGACCCACATGAACCGCGACTACAGCATGTTGACCCAGATCGAGGCCATCCTGCTCGACGGTCACTTTGTGCTGGAGCACGGCGCCCGCGTCCGCAGCGGGGACTACTTCAACTTCAACGGTACAGCCGGCATGTGGCGCATCAAGGCCATCTCCGACGGCGGCGGCTGGCAGCACGATACCCTCACCGAAGACACCGACCTGAGCTACCGGTCCCAGTTGGCCGGCTGGAAGTTCAAATATCTGCCCGAGGTCGAGTGCCCGTCCGAGCTGCCCATCGAGATGACCGCCTTCAAGACGCAGCAGGCGCGCTGGGCCAAGGGGCTCATCCAGACCAGCATCAAAGTGCTGCCCTTGATGTTCAAGTCGGACGTGCCGCGGCGCATCAAGGTCGAGGCTGTCTACCACCTGACGGCCAACCTGAGCTATCCCCTCATGATCGTTATGTCCGCGGCGCTTCTTCCGGCCATGATCTGCCGCTTCTACCAGGGCTGGTTCCAGATGCTGCTCATCGACGTGCCGCTGTTCACCGCATCTACGTTCTCCATCGCGGTGTTTTACCTGATGAGCCAGCGCGAGCTCTACCCCAAGACCTGGATGAAGACCTTCTTCTATCTTCCATTTCTGATGGCTCTGGGCATCGGCCTCACGGTCACCAACACCAAGGCTGTGATGGAGGCTCTGGTCGGCATCAAGAGCCCCTTTGTGCGTACCCCGAAATACCGCGTAGCCAAGAAGGGCGAAAAGTCACAGGCCGCCAAGTACCGCAAGCGCCTCGTACTCGCGCCATGGATCGAGATCTTCCTCGGCTTTTATTTCTTAGGAGCGATTCTCTACACATTCTCGAACCATAACTACTTCACAGCGCCGTTCCTGATTCTGTTTGTCGTCGGCTACTGGTATACCGGCCTGATGAGTCTGCTGCAAGGCCGCTTCGAGCGCTGGCGCACCGGAACCACGGCCAATACCGACGAATCCAGCCCAAAGCCGTTCCCTGTCGGGGTGTAAGGGAACCATGCAAGAGCCTGTTCCAGAACCGCCGGTTCTTTGGGACCCTCGAAAAGCCTGGTCAAATCTTCGCGAGCACAAGGTTTCATTCGAAGAAGCCGCGCCAGTTTTCAAAGACAGGCGTTCTATAACAAAGCCTGACCCGGATCATTCCCTCACGGAAAACAGATTTCTAAACCATTGGGCTATCATTCAGACATCGGCTTTTACTCGTAGCTCACGCGGAAGACCCGGACCAGATACGAATTATCAGCGCGAGGTTTCCTACACGGAGCGAACAATATGCCTACGAAAACGAATGAACCCGCCAAATACAAGGACACCATGCGTCCGGAGTACGATATGACCGGCGGCGTCCGAGGCAAGTACGCCAACCGCTTAAAAGGCGGCTCCGGCGGCCTGATCATAGATTTCCACGAGGCATTCCGTTGCAAGTAAGCTCAAATCACGTACCGGCTGATCTGCTGCTCTTTCTCATGGCACTCTTTGCGGCAGTACTGAGCGTTGCAGGCTTGCTGTCCAGCATTCTTGCCGGCTGGTACCCGTTATCCAAGCGTTTCAGCGCGCTGTCCGAGCCCTATGGACAAACCAAGAGCGCTGGACCATTTTTCTACGGCGTGAAGATGCGCTGGACGAACTACGCTAACGTCGTCCGTATAGTCGCCGCAGAGAACGCTATTTATATTTCGATGCTGTTCCTGCTCCGTCTCGGCCACCCTCCGCTCTGCATTCCATGGAAAGAAATCAAGATTAGCAGCGCGAAGTTTCTATGGCGGCGGTACGTCGTCCTCACGCTTGGCGAAGAAGAACGCGTCCCCATGCGCATCTCCGAGCGCATGGCGCGCAATCTGGGAATTCTTGACCGGATCCCCAGTGCAGGCATTCTTCCTCCCGAACTGAACTTCGACACCCTGAGCGATAGTTTTGTTGAGCCGTTGAAGGAGAAACCGCACTAAACTGTGATTGAGGCAACCATGCTGACCGCCGATAAAGTCCGCGCCGCTCTTGAGAATCTAAGGCCTACGCAGGCCAAGGTAGATCTGGCCGTGAAGACGGCTGTGGAGATCGCTCAGCCCTCGCGCGTGATTCTTTTTGGCTCCTGGGCGCGCGGAGAGTCCAAGTGGGACAGCGATTTGGACCTGGCGGTGTTGATGCCAGATTCTGCTGAGGACGAACTAGGTGCAATTCGTCGCACCTTGCGGCGCAAGCTGGACGAGGTGCCAATGAGCATCGATCTGGTTATGGCAACCGAGGGCTTTGCCAACCGCTTTCGCAGCGAAATCAACTCGATCTATTACCGCATTCTCCAGGATGGACACGTAGCCTATGAGCAGCGGCCCCTACACGCAGGCACAAGTTCTTCTGATCAAAGCATCTGAAGATGAGGCCGCACTCCATGCGACTGGGAATCCAGACGCGGTTCTTGGCTTTCACGCTCAGCAGGCGGTAGAGAAGCTCATGAAAGCCCTGATCTCTGCCCGGTCTGCCCAGTTTGAATTGACGCACAATCTTCTGCGCCTTGCCACGGCGCTTCAGAATCTGGGAGAAGTGCTTCCGGCCACGCCAATTTCCCTCTCCGACTTGAACGATTTTGCCGTTGAGTACCGTTACGATCTGCTGTTTCAGCACGCAACTCCGAGCGGAACAGAGCTGATTGAGACTGTTCGCGTGCTTCGTGAGCACATTGTTGCGCGGATCAACGCGCTTTCCGCGACCCCCGAGCCCCCTCCGCTACAATAGACTGCAAGCGCCTGCCGCGCCGGGGACTGGATTCCCGGCCCGCCAGGCGCGTCAGAGCATATGCTATCCAAAAACTTACCGGAAGCCCTTACCTTCGACGATGTGTTGCTGATTCCCGCCTACAGCGACGTGGTGCCTGTGCAGGTCAGCACGCAGACCCAGTTAACTCGCGACATCACGCTCAATACCCCCCTGCTCTCGTCCGCGATGGACACGGTCACCGAGTCGCGCATGGCCATCGCCATGGCCCAGCAGGGCGGCATCGGCATCGTGCACCGCAATCTGACCATTACCGATCAGGCTGGCGAAATCGACAAGGTAAAGCGCTCCGAGAGCGGCATGATCGTGGACCCGGTGACCATCGGGCCCGACCAGATGATCGGCGACGCCCTGGAAGTAATGCGGCGCTACAAGATCTCCGGCGTCCCGGTTACGCAGGGTAAGCGGCTGGTCGGCATTCTCACCAACCGCGACTTGCGCTTTGAGACCCGCACCGATATTCCCATCGGCGACGTAATGACCAAGGACAACCTGATTACGGTTCCGGTGGGCACTACGCTGGAAGAGGCCGAGCTGATCCTGCACAAGCATCGCATCGAAAAGCTTCTGGTGGTCGACGATCACTACGACCTTAAGGGCCTTATCACGGTCAAGGACATCCAGAAAAAGCTGAAGTACCCCATGGCCAGCAAGGACGATCAGGGCCGGCTGCGCGTGGGCGGAGCCATCGGAGCAACAGGCGACTATCTAGAGCGGGCGGCTGAATTGATCCGGGCGCGTGTGGATGTGCTGGCCATCGACTCGGCGCACGGCCACTCCTCGCGGGTGCTGGAGGCTGTCCGTGAAGTCAAAAAGCAGTTTCCACATGTGGGCCTGCTGGCAGGCAATGTAGCCACCTACGAGGGTGCGCTGGCGTTGATCGAGGCCGGGGCGGACGCCATCAAAGTCGGGATCGGCCCCGGCTCAATCTGCACCACGCGCATGGTCACCGGCGCGGGAATGCCGCAGATCTCGGCTATTTCCGAAGCCGCGCGCGCCGCCCGTGAACATGGCATTCCGGTCATCGCCGACGGCGGCATCAAGTACTCGGGCGAAATCACCAAGGCCATTGCCGCGGGCGCCAGCTCAGTCATGATCGGTTCTCTCTTTGCCGGTGTGGATGAGAGTCCCGGCGAAACCATCCTCTATCAGGGCCGCAGCTTCAAGAGCTATCGCGGCATGGGATCGCTCACCGCGATGAGCCAGGGGTCGGGCGAGCGCTACTTCCAGAGCACCTCCGACCTGGCCAGCGCCGAATTGGGGAGCGAGGGCGTTGTCCAGCGTGAGCGCGCCAGCCAGAACCGACTGGCAAAATTTGTCCCCGAAGGTATCGAAGGGCGCGTGCCGTACCGCGGGCCGCTGGAGGCCATGGTCTTCCAGCTCGTGGGCGGCTTGCGCTCAGGTATGGGCTACCTGGGTTGCGCCACCATTGCGGAACTTCAGGAGAAGGCGCAGTTTGTGCGCATCTCCGGAGCCGGCCTGCGCGAGAGTCACGTCCACGACGTGATCATCACACGGGAGGCCCCTAACTATCATGTGGAGTAGAAGACGCAGCCTCCTGTACTGGATACGCGCTTGGCTGCCTGTCGCCGTCAGTGTTGGCATCATCATGATGGAGTCGACCGAGTTCTTCGGCTCCGATAACACCAGCCGCCCGCTGCGGATGCTATTCGAGGCCATCTTTGGCCCCGTGGCCGACGCCCGCTGGGAAGTCCTGCATCATTTCATCCGCAAGTCGGGGCATTTTCTCGGCTATGGGCTTATTGGGTTGGCCTGGCTGCGCGCATGGTGGTTGACTCTGCCCCATTCCCGATTCATCCACGACGCCTTTCTCGCCCTTCTGGGCACGGCGCTTGTGGCCAGCGCCGATGAGTGGCACCAGACCTTCCTGCCCAACCGGACCGGCTCTCCCTGGGACGTACTGCTGGACTGCTGCGGCGCCATTACACTGCAAGTCTTGGTCTACATATTCATGCGAACATTCAAGCCCAAGCGCCTGGCCAGAGCTGCGTAAAAGCTCCTGAGCAGCGTCATCGGGCGATCAAAAAAGAATCCCGGGCAAAGGCTCCGGGACGGTTAGCGATATTACAATGATTCCGATAGGCAACGTACTTCTATCCAGAAATCCGGCGAGCCCGGTCTTGGGCGAGGCGGATATTTGCTGCTTCCTGAGGGAGCCAATCGCTCTGGAATGAAGATGGCGAGACGAAGGGGAGCCAATGCGCATCTGTTTTCTGTTGAAGGTCCGCCCAGAGAAGGTGGAAGAGTACAAGGCGCGCCATGCCCAGGTATGGCCGGAGATGCTGGATGCGCTGCGCGAAACAGGCTGGCGGGATTACTCGCTCTTCCTGCGCCCGGATGGTGTGCTGGTCGGATATCTCGAGGCAGCGGACTTCGAGAAATGCACTGCCGCTATGAAGAACCACCCTGTCAACGCGCGATGGCAGGCAGAGATGTCCTCATTTTTTGAAGCAATGACGGACGGCGCAGCGGATGACAATATGATTCCGCTCGAAGAAGTCTTTCATCTCGATTGAGAAGGCCTTCTGCCAGCGCGCTAGCAGAAGGCCTCGACCTGAAACCGGAGAGTTCGGGGCCGCACGATCCCCTTTCCGGGGGATCGGCGGCGCTCAGGCACTGACAGGTTTCGCTTTCGGTTCGCGTGGTTTTCTGCGCGGGCGCACTGACTTTTCAGTCGCCTGTTCGCTTTCCGCGGATTGCAGGTGGCGTTCCATTGCCTTGCGTGCTTCGACGGGATTTCCAGTGCGAATCGCGCGATAAATCTCCCGGTGCGCCTCCAGGGAACTCTTCCGGTCCTTTGCGCGTTCCGCGGTCTGACGCCGTTCTTCGTAAAGCGCGGTTGAAATCGTTTCCATTACCGCAGCGAGGATTGGATTGCCCGATGCCTGGGCGATGGTCCGGTGAAAGCGCACATCGTGAATCAGGTATTCGGCCGGATCGTCGATGGTCGCGTACATCTCGGCCAGTTCCTCGGCGAGCACCGTGAAGTGCTCTTCGCTTCCGCGTTCGGCCGCAAGCGCAGCCAGAGTGGTTTCAAGCAGGTTGCGGACTTCAAACATCTGCCAGGATTTGAAGCCGTGCAGTGCGCCGAGCAACCCGAGCGCGGACCGTCCAAATTCCGCCGGTCCATCCTCCACAAAGGTACCCACGCCGTGGCGCACCTTCATCACTCCCATGGCGGCCAGATAGCCGATACCCATGCGCAGACTGGCGCGGCTGATCTTCAATTCCTTGGCGAACTCGCGCTCCGGCGGAATCCTGTCTCCGCGTCGCAGGGTGCCGTCTTCTATCTTCGCCCGAATGTAGTTGACCACCTGGGAAGTCAGTTGAGAGTCAAGAATCTTTGCGTTGTCTACGTGCATAGCAACCAATTCCATCACTTTCAATATGCGGTGTCATCCCGCATAATAATTGAGGTTAGCATCGGTAAAGCCATTTTGTCGCTCGAATTCGTAAGGAGCTTGGGCGAAATCAGTACTTCGGTGTATGCTGGTGGTCAGACCTCTTGATTGCGGCTGGACTCCGCCCCCGGCTGGTCCGACCGGAAGCCCGTCAGTTAGATCTCCGCTCCGCTTCAAGACGACCGGCAAATTCCCGCCGGCCTGGACACTAACGCCATCGGCTGCGGTTAAGCGCACAGCACCGCGGCAACTAGCTTGGTTCCCCGGGCCTGCAACGAAAGGTTTTGAAAACAATCATGACGACACTCGGCAAATTCTCCATCGGAGTGGGCGATCGATTCGCCCATCAGTCCAAAGCTCAACTCGAAGCGTGCATCCTCGCATCCAAAGCGGGCGTCGACGTGATCCCGGTGTGGAACAAGTCCAACCGCGAACACACCATCATCGGCTCTCAGCCCTCCTCCGCTCGTGCCGCGGCCGATGCCGCCGTCAAAGAACTGGGCTGGAAGCTGCCTTACTTCTGCGACGCCGACCACATCAACCTCTCCACGGTTGAACGCTTCCTGACACCCTGCGACTTCTATACCCTCGACGTGGCCGACTATATCGGCAAACCGGCCGAGCCGTCGTCCATCGACAAGTTTGTGAAGCAGCATTCCGAACTTCTCGGGACCATCAAAATGGAGGGCGCCGGCCAAACCATCGAAATCACGCCGGACCTGCTTGGTCAGACCGCGGCCAAATTCCTCTTCGCGGTCCAGGAAGCCGGAAAGATCTACCGCACGATCGAGGCTGCAAAAGGCAAGGGAAATTTCATCGCCGAAGTCTCGATGGACGAGACCGATGCCGCGCAGACGCCGGCGGAGCTGCTCATCATCCTCGCCGCGATCGCCGACGAAGGCATACCCGTCCAGACCATCGCCCCAAAATTCAGCGGCCGATTCAACAAGGGCGTGGACTACGTCGGCGATCCTGCCCAGTTCGCCAGCGAAATGGCCCTTGACATGGCCGCCATCCGCCACGCTGTCGCCGCCTACGGATTGCCCGCCAACCTCAAGCTCAGCGTTCATTCCGGAAGCGACAAGTTCTCCATCTATCCGGCCATCCACGCATCGATGAAGCAGTTCTCCACGGGTGTGCACCTGAAGACCGCCGGCACCACATGGCTGGAAGAGATCATCGGTCTTGCGGAAGCTGGCGGAGACGGTCTGGCGCTCGCCAAGGAAATCTACGCCGAAGCGTTCGCCCACTCGGCAGAGCTCTGCGCGCCCTATGCAACCGTCATCGACATCGACCCGGCCAAGCTGCCCGCGCCTGCGGATGTGGACCGCTGGTCCAGCACCCAGTTCACCTCCGCCTTGCGCCACAACCTTAGCTCGCCCGACTACAATCCCAGCCTTCGTCAGTTGCTGCACGTCGGCTTCAAAGTTGCCGCAAAGATGGGCCGCCGCTATCTCGACCTGCTTGAAGCCAACGAGCCCGTGGTCGCGAAGAACGTAACGGAGAACCTGTACGCACGCCACATTGTTCCGGTCTTTCTGGGCCGTTAACGATCCTGCCCGTTGCGTTTGACGCAAAGTCAGCTGCCCCACCCTAACCGCGTATTTGATTTTGCGGACAGGGTGGGGTTCACTGTTGCATTCCAATGAGGCTGGATCGCTTAGGGCCGCATCCATAACGATCGTCATCCGCATTCGAGCCTTTAGGTTGCCGGCCTGCACGTACTGGCCAGATTCGCTTAAACTTGTTCCAGGTGGAACGGAAGGTGAACTTATGAAAGTAATGCAAATGGCGGACGTGGTCCGCTATCCCCACATGTCTACGGCGGAGTTGCGGTCCACGTTTCTGGTTGACGATCTCTTCGCTCCGGGCCAGGTCCAGCTCGTTTATGTGGATCTGGACCGCACAGTCATTGGCTCCGCGGTACCGCTGGGCGAGCCCTTGCCGCTGCCTTGCCCTAGCGAGCTGCGCGCTACCTGGTTCACGGAAAGGCGCGAACTTGGCGTCTTCAACATCGGCGGCGACGGGGCCGTCGAAGTGGATGGAGAAAAGCACGCGCTGGGCAATCGCGACGCGCTTTACATCGGCAAGGGCGAGCACAGCATCTCTTTTTCTAGCGCAGATGCGAGCAAGCCCGCGGAGTTTTATCTGTTGAGTTATCCGGCCCACGCCGTTTACCCCACCGCGGCCGCACGCGCCGCCGACCGGTCGCCTGTTACGCTCGGCTCGGTCGTCACGGCGAACCGCCGCACCATCAACAAACTTATCCACCTGGAAGGCGCTCGGAGCTGCCAGCTCGTAATGGGATTCACCGAACTTGCGGAAGGCAGCGTGTGGAACACCATGCCGCCCCACACGCACATGCGCCGCTCTGAAGTCTATCTCTACTTCGATATTCCCGCCGAGCAGCGTGTCGTCCACTTGATGGGACCGGCCGACGAAACTCGCCATCTTCTGGTGGCAAGCAAGCAGGTTGCGATCTCTCCCGGCTGGTCGATCCACGCCGGCGTGGGCACGGCCAGCTACTCCTTCTGCTGGGGCATGGGTGGAGAAAACCAGGTTTACTCAGACATGGACGCGCTCCGCATTACGGATCTTTTGTAAGCAGGCCCAGGAGCGTATCACCCAAGGAGCCATCCGCTGATCCTCGACTCGTTTCGCCTCACCGGCAAGAACGCTCTGGTCACAGGCTCATCGCGCGGCCTGGGCGCGGCCATTGCCGTCGCCCTTGCCGAGGCCGGCGCAAACGTCGCGCTGCATGGCTCGCAATCTGTGGCGAGCGTTGTTGTGGACCGCGTGGCCGCGACCGGCGTGAAGCACATTGCGCTGGCCGCCGATCTGCGCCACCCCGACCGCTGTCCGGAGTTGATTGCGCAAGCCGTCGCAGCGTTCGGATCCATTGACATCCTGGTCAACAATGCAGGCATGATTCGCCGAGCGCCGGCGGTCGATTTTACGGCCGAGGACTGGGAGGACGTGATTGCAGCCAACCTCACCAGCGTCTTTCGACTGAGCCAGATCACGGGCCGCCACATGCTGGAGCGGGGCTCCGGGAAGATCATCAATGTCGCGTCGCTGCTCAGCTTTCAAGGGGGCGTCACGGTGCCTTCTTACGCTGCCTCCAAGGGCGGCGTGGCGCAACTAACCAAGGCCCTGGCGAACGAATGGGCCGCAAAGGGCGTACAGGTCAACGCCATCGCGCCGGGTTACATGGATACCGACAATACCGAGGCACTGCGCGACAATCCAACCCGTTCGCGGCAGATCCTGGAGCGCATCCCCGCTGGCCGTTGGGGCTCACCGCAAGACGTGGCGGGAGCGGCGGTCTTTCTTGCTTCCCCCGCCAGCAACTACATCAACGGACACATTCTAGTGGTGGATGGCGGCTGGTTGGGTAGGTAAGAGCAGCCCAAAGCAGGAGTGAGGCCGGACTATCGAAGCACCCTGCGCGCTCCCACCCTTCGAGCAAAAGACAGCGAAAGACGCTCGAAGGATGGGGCGTTGATTTCCCAGCAGCAATTAGGAAGGCTTGTTGTTGATTGAATGTACGATGTGAATCTGCGTCTTCCCGTCGTACTGCGAGGGACTGACGCTGATCGTGATCATGACGGATTCCTGCTTGCCCTTGTTGACTGTGATGATCGCGCTGTTGGCGCTATCGAATGTGGAGGCCTCGCTGCCAAGCTTGCTCTTGTAATAGGTGACCACCTGGTCCTTCGAGTCCGAAGTGACAAACGCGGCGGAGACCATGGAACCGGTGGGCAAGCTCATTCTCATGCTGCCTTTGCCGGGCTGGGCGCCGGGATAGATGTCCGTGCCCAAATCGGATGCGCTGAAGGTTTCGCCGGTGTTGGCCGAGATGCTGCCACCCCCCGGAGCGTTGAACGTCATATGGGCGTTGTCGCCTGAGCCGGAGACACGGATGGCGTGCGCAACCTTCCAAACCCCATACCCGACGATTCCCGCACCCAGAATGCCCAGCCCGATGAACACGGCGAGAACGATGAGAATAATCTTGACCGCGCTGCTGCCGGACTTGGCCGGCTGAGCGACTGGTTGCAGGGGTACTGGTTGGGTAGCGGCCGGTTGGTAAGGGGTAGTTTGGACAGGCGTATAAGCTGCGGCAGCCGTCGCCACAGGTGCGCCGCAGGCGCCGCAGGATTGCTGGTTAGTGGGTATTTCAGCTCCACATTTCGCACAGAAGCTAGCCACGATGATCTCCTTGCTGTTGAATTCTCATCCGGAATCACAACCCTGCTTTCCCGGCTAGCAGCCACTATACCGCAAGAAGGTCACGCCAGGTTTGTCTTTTTCGTCCATCGCCATCCCAATTAAGCTATAGGCCTTCACCCGGAGCGGGAGCCGGGGCAGGGGGTTTGGGCGGCGAGTGCCGGCGCACCCGCAGGTTGTCCAAGGCATAATCGATGAACCGGGGCTCGAAATGGGATGGCTGGTTCATGAATCGGCAGGTTGCAACCACCTGATCCACGATGAACCTCGGTTGATAAGCGGCCAGTTCGAGCCCCTTCTCTTGCGTGAGCTTGTGTACGATGTAGTCGAGCAGATCCGCGGGTGGCGTCAATCCTTGCTTTGCGCACTCCTTGTCGAAGATGAGCTTGTACAGTTCCACACTGGGCCCGGCCACCTCGATCTTGTAAGGAAGCCGGCGCAGGAACGCAGGGTCCATCAGGTCCTCGGGCTCGAGGTTGGTGGAGAAGATCACCAACTCTTCAAAGGGAATGGTAAAACTCTTGCCCGAGTCGAGTTTCAGGGAGTCGAACCGGTTCTCCAGCGGCACAATCCAGCGGTTCAGCAGGTTCTTTGGGCTGACCAGCTGGCGGCCGAAGTCGTCGATCACGAAGCAGCCGCCCAATGCCTTCACATGCAGGGGAGCCTCGTAATAATTCGACGAGGGGTCAAATCGGAGGTCGAGCATCTCCAGCGTCAGTTCGCCGCCCGTAACGACAAACGGACGCCTGCACGGAACCCAGCGCGCGTCATATTCGTCGCTGCGAAGAAACGAGAGACTCGTGTCATGGTGCGATTCGGTGGGACTCAGCACAGTATGGAGGCTGGGGTCGTAGATGCGGATGATCTGGCCCTCGACGATCACCGCGTAAGGCACGTAAATTACGTCGGTGAACACATTGGCAAAGCTGAGCGCGACGGAGGTCTTGCCATTGCCGGGTGGGCCGTAAAGGAGAATGGCTCGGCCCGAATTCAACGCCGGACCGACACTTTCGACGATGCTGTCCGGGAAGACAAGCTCGCCGAACGAATTCCGCAAGCGATCGAATGTGACGCGTTCGTTGGTAACCTTCTGCAGACTGACCTGGTGAGCGAATTCGTCGAGGGTGACCGGGGCGGGCCCGGTATAGCGCACTTGCTCCATGGCATTGATTGCGAAACGCCTGCCTTCGTCGGTAAACGCATAGCTCAAGTCAAGTGGGTTGCCAGAATCGCGCGTTCCCAGGTTCCGCAGCAGTTGACGGTCGATGCCCATCTGGACCAGCTCGAGCACGAGGTGATACGGCAACTTGATGGCTTCGGCGAACTGACGAACGGATTCCAGGTGCTCGACATAGATCAGCTTCATCAACAGGCTGAGAAATTCAGTAGCATCGATTTTGGTCGCGGCAAGATCGGCAGGCTCCGTCGGCATGCGATGGATAAAGTCGTCCAGTTCTTTCTGGGAGATGGCTCCGCTGCTGACCAACCGGTCGCCCAGGCGCCCGCCAAGTTCCGCCTGCTGTTCCAGCGCCGTCGCCAATTCGGAGACAGAGACCAGCTTGGCCTGGATCAGCAGATCGCCCAATCGCATGCGTTCTTTGATGGCGTCCTCCTCTTTAACCTGCGCTGAAGCTTAAGGAACCACTGAATGAGCCGGCGTTGAAAGGGCACGGCTTTAGCCCCTGAGGGAATCTCGGCTCTACCAGATGAACTTGTTCGGAGTTTCCTTGATGCCTGTCCGCCTCAGGCTCGAGGCCCCCTCACTCAAATGGCGAGATGGACTCATCGTATCAAGTCTCACGAATTACCGGCGAAACTCCAGAACGCACGAATGGAGGGTTCAGCCCGAGCGAACGTTGAACCATGATTGATTGGATGGTCCCTCCCGGCGATTGGGCCGATCGGCCGCGGCAAGCCTGATGCGGATTGAAAAAATGGGGTGACCGCAAACAATCAGGAGGGAACACTCGGACCCGAGTGTTCCCTCCCTTGATGCGTTCAGGTTCAGTAGGACAGACGAAGAGACATCTGGATGGAGCGAGGCCCAGCCTGCGAGCCTGGCGTTCCATCCTGTTGGGCAGTGATCTGCCCGAACGAGGAACTGCCGACGTTCATGTTCGGAATCCCCCAGTTGTTGAAGTTGAAGAGGTTGGCGAACTGGGCTTCGTAATGCACGCCGAGCCGCTCAGTGACATGGAAGGTCTTGCCGAAGGAAGCTGAGAAGGTGACCGTGCGCGGGCCTTCCAGTATCCCTACGCCGCAGTTGCCGAAGCGACCGATGTTGCTGGCTGGAATGCTATATGCATTGTCGTTGAAGAACTGCGAGATGCTTGGATTGGTTTCGGTGCCGCTGGCGCCATTAACGCAGTCAGGGTTCTGCTGCTTGACGGAGCGGTTGCTCGGGGCGGTGCCGGAGGGATCGGCAGTGCTGCTGTTGAAGTAGGGGGTGAGCCAGAAGCCGGAGTGATAGAGCATGATGGACGAGGCGCTCCATCCGCCGATCACAGCATCGACTGCCTTGCTGGCGTTGCCCATGAACTGCTTGCCGTGGCCGACCGGAATCTCATAGACCGCGGTGCTGAGGAACTTCTTGCTCGGGTCGTAGAAGGCATTTCCGGTTTCGGCATCGATGTTGAAGACGTTCAGGACGTTGTCGCCGTTGTCGCCCTGGCCACCCACCGGGATTGCGCCGCTCGGCACTGCTCCGAGCGCGTTGGTCTGGTTGTAGGTGAGGGTAAACGCGTTGTCGAAGGTCAGGCCGCCGCCAAGGTGCCGGTTGAACTCCAGGATCACCGCGTCGTACTTGTCGGTCGGTCCATTGGCGCGGGTGAGTACCTCGCGGAAGTTCGGGAAGTTGAGGTTGGCTGCTCGTAAAGCCGGGGTCGCGACCAGGTTGTTGTATCCAGTGGTATTGGGAGCCACCTGGTTCAGGTCTGGGCTATAGATCAGATCTTTGGTGTACGAACCTACGTAGCTAGCTTTGAAGACGGAGTGGAAACCGACACTCTGCTCGAAGACTACGTTCCACTGCGTCACTCTGGGATCTTTCAGATCCCACTGGTTGGCGCGGCGATAGCCGGGGTAGGAGACGCTGGCAGCGCCGCCGCCGTATGCGGTGGCCCAGGTTTTGGCGCCAGGGCCGGAGGCGGTGTAGGAGCCAAAGTTGCTCGTATCGACGCCCAGCAGAGAATAGAGGACAGCGCCAAGAACCGGCACCGAATACATGCCAAAGCTGGAGCGGATCACGGTGCTGGGTTCGGGGCTCCAGGAGACGCCCACGCGCGGCTGAATGTTTGTCTTGTCCATGAAGCGAAGACCGTCGGGCAATCCGACGGCCGAATTGAGGACAAACTGGTTCTGGCCGCCGACAGCGGCAACCCAGGCGGAACTCAACTTCTCACCCGAGTCGTAGACGAGCTTGCCGTAGTCCGGCGAACCCTTGATGTAATCGAAGTTGCCGATCTGGTTGGTCGCGTCCAGGAAAGGCGTGTTCAGCTCGTCGCGCAGACCAAAGGTAAAAGTCAGGTTGGGCCGCACCTTGTATTCCGTCTGGGCGAAGAAGTTGTAGTGATAGCCGTACGGCTTGCCGTCGGGACCGTTCTGGGCCTGATCGGCCTCGTCCAGGAAGCCCTCGGCAAACTGCGCCGCCGCGCAGGCCTGGGGATACGCGGTTAGGACGTTGACAAAGCTGGAGCCGACCTGAAGTTTGGTCGGGCACGCCTGATCTCCGGTGATGTAGTAGTCGCCGTACTCGTCGCCGACCTCGAAGGTGATGTTGTCCTGATAGTTCAACCGGCGCCAGTCGCCGCCAAACTTCGAGTTGAACTTGCCGCGTGTCCATGAGAGGTTGTCGCCAACTTCCCAGATTCCGTTCTTGTTGGCGCGCGGGTGACCGTATTGGTTGGTTGCGCCGCCCATCAAGCTTCCAACGTAGAAGACAGGCACGCCGCCGAGACCGTTGACCGGTGGTCCGGGAAGCCCCTTGATGCCCAAAGCGGAGATGATGGAGTCGCCCTGCTGCGCCTGCGGATAGCCGAACGTCTGGTTGTACGCTGTGTAGCCGCCGCGCAGCTCGTTCACGAGACTGTTCGAAATGATCCAGTTGTGAGAGATCGCCACATTTGTGGCGTCGGTGATCGTCGAGAAGAGGCCCATCAGGGGGTTGTAACTGGTGTCGCCCACCGCTCCCAGCGCGCCTGCCGAAGTGGCATCGCTGCCGGTGCTGGTGATGCTGTGTTCGGTCACGCGGCCGAAGACATGCTGCTTCTCAGAGATGTTGTAGTCCATCCGGCCGTCGTATCCGTTGGCCGAATAGGTGCCGGGAAACGTGCTGTTGAGGTTGTTGTTGCCGCTGCTGTCGATATTGGAGTCGCCCGCGTGGGTTCCAAGCGGCGTGGGAAAAAAGTCTTTCATGATCATTGCCGAGGTGGCATTGACCGCCGTCTTGTTTCCCGCCAGTGGACCGGTAAGCGGGTTAAACAAGGTGAACGGCACGGCGACCCCGCCTTGCGTGACACCGCCGACGCTGGAGAAGTCACCGCTTGCCCAGTTTGCCGGCATGGTTTGCGTCGCGATTTGCGTGGTCTGATCCAGCCGCACGCCTTCGTAGTCGAAGTAGAAGAACAGTTTTTTCTTGATGACCGGGCCGCCGACCGAGACGCCATAGGTATTGGCTGTCAGCGTCGGATTGAAGTTGCCGATCGTATCCGGAGAGTTCCAGTCCTGGTTTGTGAAATACCAGAAGCCACTACCGTGGAATTGGTTGCCGCCGCCCTTGGTGACGACCGTGAGATCGGTCGGTTGCGCGAACTCCGCGCTGTTGCCGGAGGTGTTCACGCGGAACTCGGCAATGCCTTCAACCGACGGAAAGAGGTTGGTGCTGGGTCCGCCGTAGCGGACGGACTGAATCGAAATACCGTCGACGGAAAAGGAAGTCGCTGTCGGCAGCTGACCCGAGAAGGTCAGGTTGCCGCCTCCATCCTGGCTGACGCCGGGGGTCACGGCCGCGGCTTGAATGGGGCTGGGCGCGTTGGTGGCGCGGAAGTTCAATGCCAGTGTGCCGATGTCCTCGCCAGAGCGCGAGGTCGCATTGGTGAGGTCTTCACTCAACAGCGACTGCCCCCCTTCGACGACCACCGTCAGTTGCGCGCCTTTTACCTGGAGGACAATGTCCGACCGGGAAGTCTCGCGGGCGAGCACCACCACATTCTCATCTTTCGTGGGCGTAAATTTCTCCGCGGAAGCCGTGATCGAGTATTGTCCCGGCTGCATGTTCAAAAACCGATATTCGCCCTGGCTGTCGGTGGGGGCGTTCCGGGTTTCCCCGGTTGCCTGAAGCAGCGCTTCCACCTTCGCGCCGCTGATCACGGCGCCGCTGGCGTCCGTTACCTTTCCAACGATTGCACCGAAGGTCGATTGCGCTACCAGATGGGTAGCTGAAAGCAGGCAACACAACGCTAATACACAGATCCATGAAACTCTCACAAATCTCTTTCCTGTTGTATTCATGTTGTTCTCCTCACTTTGTTGGGTTGGCGAAACGTAACTGGCCTTGACCGCGAGCGCGATTCCCAGAGCTGGCGTTATTAGGGCGTAACCAGAGTTCATGCTTTTGTTGAATCTCGCCGGGAGCCGCCGCTTCCTGGTGGTTGCGCCGGCTGAAACGTCGAGGTTTTTGGATACAGCGTCCCTGATTCCGCTATAGCCGTCCGAGCAACCAGGCAGGGGCCTGAATGGAGTGATCTCTGGACCGGCCGAAGACCGCAACTCAATCCCTGAGCTGCCTACTGCTCACGCCGAGATGCGGGTTTGGCACTGTCCTAGAACTAACGAGCGGATTTGACTCCTGGATTAAGGCAGTTTGAATGCTTTATCAATTCGCGATCTAAAGCCTTGTAAAAGAAGGACGCGGCTGGAATATGAGTGGCGCGGATTCCCCGTGGCTTGCCAGCTATGAATATGTGCGGTCTAACCGAGCCAACGATATGCTTATCTATTCCAGCCAGTTGGACGCACGAGTCCCCGCATGCCGCGCCGTCAGCCGGTTTTGCCGGTTACCGAGTGCACGATGCCAGCCCTTGAATGAACGGGATTCCGCAAGAACGCAAGGTCAGTCCTGGTCTAGTTTCTGCTGCGCAGCTTGGAGAGCAGCCGCAGTATCTCAAGATAGAGCCAGACCAGCGTGACCATGATCCCGAAGGCGCCATACCACTCCATATACTTGGGAGCGCCGCATTGCACGCCCCTTTCGATGAAGTCGAAATCGAGCACCAGATTCAACGCTGCGATGGCCACTACGATCAGGCTGAATCCGATGCCGATGGGTCCCGAACCGTTGATGGCAGCAAAGCGGAAGCCGAAGAATCCCATCAGCATCTCGATAAGATAGAAGACCGCGATGCCGCCAGTGGCCGCGACGATCCCCATGCGAAACTTCTGCGTAACCTTGATAAGTCCAGAACTATAAGCCAGCAACAAGGCAAAGAGGGTGCCAAAGGTCAGGCACACCGCCTGGATACCGATGCCCGGATAGCGCAGGTCGAATGCCGCCGACATGCCGCCAAGCGCGAGACCTTCGAGCAGCGCATAGATCGGAGCCGTCACCGGCGACCACTCCTTCTTGAAGATGGTGACAATGGAGAAGACGAGTCCGCCGAAGACTCCGCCCAGCATCAATGGCGCTATATCCGCAAAATCACGCGACTGTAGAAACAAATGCCAGGTCCAGGCGGCGGTCGCGACGGCGCAGATCAGTAGAATGCCGGTCTTGTTCACAGTGCCGCTGAGCGTCATGCGGCTGGCAGCATCGATCGCGCCGCCATATTGGCTGTCGGAAAGGCCGTTGAAGGTCTTGTCGCTCAGTGCCGGGTTGGACGTCTTCATCAATGCCATTCTGCTTTCTCCTATGTCATCTCAAGGCCGTCAATTCGCCTGGGTGAGGCAACTTGGCCACTCCGCGCTCCAAATCAGCAGTTTGGTCTGGCAGAGCGCCTTTGCGACGTTACCCTTCATTCTAATTGCAGGGGCGGATGGATTCGAACCCCAACCCTCGGCTCCCGAAACAGGTCAGGCCGTTTCATTGAAGTCCGCTGCACCACTATGTATGGGTCGATCAGTTGCTGCCGAATCTGACCGGCTTGAATCCTGAAGGCATCTGATCGAACTGCCGGGTCGCCGGCTTTCCCAACAGAAACTTGTCGGCAAAAGCGAGCAGGGCGTCCCAATCTCCCTGCACCATCCCATGCGGACGATCCGCCCAACTCACTCCGAGCCGATCACTGGCGTGCAGAAACTCATACGCTGGCCGGGCGGAAAGCAGAGATTGATAGACCCCGTTCTGGTTGACGTTCTGGTCGTGGTCTCCTTCCAGCGCGATCAGCGGCCGCGGCGCGCACAGCGCGATGAACCAATGCTCGTCGAAGGGAAGTTTGTCCGGCTGTCCCCAGAACTGGTGCAGGTGCGGCGAGAACCAGTTAGGGTACTTCCGCACCATCTCGGTGAGGCCTTCCTTGCCGCCGCGGTCGGGCACGGAGCCGCTGTAGCGAAATGCCGGAACGCCGCCGCCAGAGCTGGCGACGGGAGCGACCATCGCAAAGCGGTCGTCGAAGGCGCCCGCGATCAATGCGGATTTGCCGGTTCGCGAAACGCCGGTAACGATGAGCTTGTTTTTATCGATCGATGTATCGGTGACAAGATAATCCACGATCCGCGAAGCGCCCCATGCCCAGGCACGCAGGAGTCCCCAGTCATAGGTGGGATAAGCAGGAAAGAACCGCGTCGTGCGATAAGCCCAGCTGCCGTCGGGATTGCGAAGCGTAGTATCTTCGCCACAGTCGTTGTTGTTGAAGGTCACAAATGCAAAGCCGTGGGCTAGTGCCTGATTCGTCTCCGCAATCTGCTCCGCGGTACGTGGGCCGAACGCTCTCATGCGCGGTGCGCCGGCGGGCGCAGCGCCCGGACTACCCGCAGGCTGGCTCGACTGCCCCGATCCCATGCCGGCCACCGGAGCGCCACCGCTTCCGTTTGGCAAAGGACCGCCCTCGTCTGCCGGAGCTGCTGGCCCAACCACAAGCAGCGCATCTTCGCCGCGACCTTGTTTTGCTCCCTGCGCCAGGGTTGGCAACCGGGTGGCTCCCGGTGGCGACCCGGACGGCGAAATCAGCGCGGGGAACGGTCCGCCTGTAGCTGGCGTAAAGATACCGATATCGAGGCTGAGGCTCTCGTTGGGACCGAAGGTGAGATGCACCAGGCGATACTTCACCTTGCCGTCCATGAGCATTTGCGAGCTGACTTCGACACCCTTGACGTTGCCGGGGGGTGGCGGCGCCTGGCCGACAGCATAGTATTCGAGAGTCCGCTTCATTTCCTCGCGGCGCTGATCCCATTGCTTTTCTGTCTTCACCTTTTGCCCATTGTTCAGCGTCATGACCTCGGGCATCTGCGGACGATCGGGCAGCGCATCGACGCCCGGCATCTCCGGCATCGACGTTTTAATGGATGGAACGGGAATCTCTTTCGGGTCAGGCCGGTCCGGAATGGTGGAAACAGGCGCTTGTCCGCTAAGAGCGCAGGCCAGAACTCCGAAAGCTAGAACACCAAGCGTGCATTGAAGATACTTCACTGGATTCTTCCTTCAATCAATGGGGTGATACATCGCTGGATTAGTGAAGCTGGTACGGTTTCTCGGGTGCTGGAATCGGATCTGGAAGTTTGAGCGCATCGATCGTCGTGGCGCCCGTCAGTCCATCACCGGTGACGTTGTTGATGCTGAGCAGCGGCCCGGTAAAGCCAGTGACTTTGACATCGCGGATCTCTGCGCGCTTGATGTTGGCCAGCGTAATGCCTTTGCCGCATGTGCCTGTAACATTGGCCAGCGTAAACCCATCCAGCGGCTTGCTCGGATGGATGCTTCCACCATCGACCAGCACTGGCACGTCCGTGACGCGAATATTGGTGAACCGGAAATTGCGGATGGTCGGGATGCCTTCATCGCCCGGGACAGGGAACTCATCCTGCTTGCCGCTGTTGAAGATGTTGAAACGGAGAAATCCTTGCTTGGCTCCGGAGACATCGAGATCGTTCATATAAATATCTTCGATAAACGCGCCCCGTCCCGGACGGCTTTTGATGTAGATGGCAAACGTATAGGCGCTGATGCATTTGCAGTGTTCGACATGCACGTTGCGGATGCCGCCCGAGGTTTCGCTGCCAATGCCGATGCAGGCCCAGCGGGCATCGGAGAAGGTGCAGTTGGAGATAAGCACGTCCTCGGTGGGCCGGAGTATGGCATAGGCCTCCGCTCCGCGGCCGGACTTCAGCGAGATGCAGTCGTCGGTGGTGTCGAAGTCGCAGCCGTCGATAACGACGTGCTTGCAGGAGTCGACGTCAATTCCGTCTGCGCCGCTCTGCACGGTTACATGTTTGAATGTGATGTTCTCGCAGTACGTGGGATGGATTGACCACATGCCATAGTTTTTGGTGAAGCATTCTTCCACTCGGACGTTCTTGCAGTTGGTGAATTCGATTAAGGCAGGAAGACGAAGTTGAGTCGTCCTGTCGACGCGCCCCACAACCGCGGGACTACCGACAATCTTGCCCGGCCCTGTAATGCTGATGTCCTCTGCATCCATTGCGGAGATGAAGCCGATGTATCCTTCGATCCAGCGTCCCTCCCAGCGCACCTGCGCAAGGGGATAATCCGCCATGTCGGGCGAGCCGAGCAGACTGGCGTCCTTCTCTATGCGCAGAGCGACGTTGCTGCGCAGAACCAGCGCGCCGGTCAAATAGTCGCCGGCCGGCACAACCACCTCGCCGCCGCCAAACATCGCGCACCGCTCAATCGTCTTCCGAATCGCGATCGTGTCCTTTGTCTTTCCGTCGCCGGTTGCGCCGTAGTCGCGGACATTCAGGGAAACCTTCGGCTTTTGCGATACCACCGGCTGCAAATGTGCCGGAGTTGTATCGGCCGATGTCTTCTTCTGTTCCGCGGCGACCGCGAGGCTGCCAAGAGATACGAGCATCGGTGCCGCCAGAGCGCTCTGCGCCGCTTTCTTCAAAAAGCTACGGCGCTCTAATGATGGGTTCATCATGGATTGTCCTTTTCGATCAGGGCTTCGCGGGGGAAACCGCGGCGCAAGCGGCGGAAAAGCAACGCCTGCGGATGGAGGTGCTCAAACATGCGGAGGCCAAACACGGCGTTGTGCTGTTGCCGCGCCGTTCGGTGGTGAACACAGTTTCGCCCGGGAGGCGAGCTTTCGCTACCTCGCCCGCGCCTACGAACGGCTTGCCGCAACCTTGCCCGCACTTCACTACCTTGCCTTCGCCATCATCATGCTCGCAAATCTGGCCAAGACGCGCAACGGAAGTTCATAACAGGCTTTAGTCTAAGCGCCGGCACCCGCCTCCAGGCTACTTGCACGAACTTGTGGTCGATACCGTAAGTTTCACTACATAATGCAGCCAGGAATAGGCGCCGAACCCTCCGTTCGGCGGATCGCCTTTCATGGCCTGTCCTTCTCCTGCGGCACGTTCGAGTTTGAACTTTGTATCGATTGCAGAAACATTATGGGCGCCATCGTAAACTAGACTTAGCTTTGGCTTGGTGATGCTCGGGTTTGCAGTTGTAACTTCAACCGATGCCGCACAGTATGTTGTTCCTACGTTTAGAGAGCATCTTCTTGTCCCCGATCTCGAGCTTCCGTTATTGTTAGGCGGTACATCCCATTCACAGAATTGATCCTGAAAATGCCATGGTCCGAACACAGGACCAGCGAATGTCGTCACTTCGCCAGATTGAGCAACTCGACGGACGTTGTCCGATTCAAGCACAAACACATTACCCGCATCGTCCGTAGCAACAGCCATCGGTCCTGAGAACCTGGCCGCCGTGCCAAGGCCGTCGTATTCTGCACTTTCGCCCGCCTTTCCTGCGATTGTCGTCACGACTCCTGTTGGGGTGACCTTGCGGATGCTGTCGTTGCCATAGTCCGCCACATAGACGTTGCCTGCTTTGTCGGTTGCAACGCCGTGCGGAAACGAGAAACTCGTATCGCCCCCAATTCCATCTGCGCGGCCCAGGACGCCTACCTTGCCGGCCAGAGTCGTCACTACGCCCGCCGGCGTTATCTTGCGGATGGTTTGGGTGGAGATCTCCGCTACATAGACATTTCCTGCGCTGTCAGTGGCAATTCCGTAGGGGGAAGAGAAACTCGCGTTTGCGCCGATTCCATCTGCGTAACCGGATGTGCCTGGCGAACCCGCCAAAGTCGTAACTCTCCCATCGGGAGCTACCTTACGGATGGTATAGTTGCCGCTGTCCGCCACATAGACGTTGCCGCCAATGTCGGTCGCAACCGCGACGGGGTTAAAGAAACTTGCGCCTCCGCCAACTCCATCCGCATGACCGGAAACGCCTGCTGTCCCTGCCAATGTAGTTACTAGCCCAGCAGGTGTAATCTTTCGAATCGTGCTGTTTACCTTATCCGCAACATAGACGTTTGAATCACGATCGGTGGCGATGCCAATAGGATAGATGAAGCCAGCCGCTGAACCAACGCCATCGGCGTGTCCCCTAACATCTGGCGTTCCAGCGAAGGTCATAACTACCCCTGCCGAAGTTATTTTGAGGATGGTGTTATGCGAGTTTGCTACATAGATGTTGCCAGTGCTATCGGTGGCAATTCCGGTTGTGAGGCTAAAATTAGGGGCAACAGCAAAGGTGTTCATTTCCTGCTGCGCGCTTGCAGACTTGTCGAACATAGAAGTTGATACGATTCCCATTAAGGCGAAGGCAATGGCCCAACCTCTGTAAGTCACCTTCATCTTGTTCCTTTCCTCCTGAGAATGTTGTCCTTGGATCGCATCGTCTGAGGATTGACCAAATGTGCTATTCGATGCTGCGCAGGCACGAAGACCGAAATGGATGGAACCGGCGTCAACTTCGCCGCTTCTCCCGCCGAGATCCGCGTAGCACCCGCCAGCATCATCGTCAAGTTTGGCCCTTAGCCGCATAAGGCGTTCTGGTGCGTGCCTAACACCGGCGCCAGACCAAATCTTTGTGGGGCCAAAACCCTGGTGTTCCAGGTCTCGGAATTGAGACCTGGAACACCGGCAACTAATTTCAGCCACACCCAGACCGAAGTTACTTGCCCTCTCAGAAGATCAGCTTCAGAGCCAATTGAATTTCTCTGCTCGGAAAGTAGGAATTGATGACGCCGTAAGCGGCGTCGGTTGCGACGCTGTCGGGAGCCTGTGCGTTTGCGTGATTGAACACGTCGAAAGCCTCGGCCCGGAACTCCAAGCCGACCTTCTCGAATCCGAGCGGAAAGCGCTTGTGCAAGCCGAAATCGAGGTTGGAGAAGCCGGGTGCGCGAGCGACGTTGCGCGGGCAGTTACCATACGGTGAGCTGACCGTGGCCGGGTTGGGTATGGTGATGGCCGTCAGGTCGAGATACTTATACTGGCCCGGCGCGGTGGGCGTCCGGCTGCCCGAGCCCAGAACCGGATTTCCGGTCAGATTCGGACGGTAGAGAAAGCTTGTTTCCGTGCTCAGTTGCTGAGCTGTGGTTGGGGAGTATGTGATATTGATGGGTAGCCCGCTCACGTAGGTGTTGAGGGCTGTAATCTGCCAGTTGCTAAGGCCGAATTGCAGGGGTGCGGGGGCATTCGAGCCGAAACGCCTGCCTTTGCCGAAGGGAAGATCCCAGACAACGGCAAGCGAGTCGTTCAATGGCCGGTCATATGCAGAGCGGGTGTAAGTCCCCATCATGTTGTAAAGGTCCACGACAGGGCTGTCGTTGTTATCCAGCTCCTGATTGGCAGCGGCAAGATCCTGAGCATGCGACCAGGTGAAGGAGTCCGCAATGTAGATTCCGTTCCCTAGACGCTTTTCCAGTTTTGCTTCCAGGGCGTTATAGCGCGAGGGCCCTTCATTGAAGGATTCCTGAATAGTGCTGTAAGCCCCGATGGGACGGCGTTGTTGCAAGGTGAGCGTGCCGCCTGCTGCGTTCGGCAGCGCCTCGTTGTAGTCCTGCACAATCTCCTCGTGGACGCCGTAATTGCCGACATAACCTACATCAAGATAGGTGCGGGCGGTCAACTGCCTTTGCACGGAGAGTTGATAGCTCTGCACATAGGTGGTCGGGGTTCTGGCGGGATCGTAGGTGGTCGTCGTGGACAGGGCGGAGTAATTTGACAAGGAAAGGAAGTTGTTCACGTAACCGAGCTGGACGGGCTGGAAGCAACTAAGCGGGGCCGCCGACAAAGTGGTGCAGAGAGCCTGTCCTGTCTTCGGATAAATTGGAGCGTACTGCGTGATCAGGTTGTCGATGCTGTAGGGGGCGTTCTGAGCCAGTTCATTAACCACGGCGGCGCGGAGGAACTGCTGATAGGCAATGCCGTATGCCGCGCGTACCACCATTTTGGAATCAATGCTGTATGCCAGGCCAAACCGTGGAGCGAAGTCCAGATTGTTGGGGTTGATGAGGGCGCGATTCGCGATGGAACCCCCGCTTGCCACGACCAGGCCGCCCGTGGGGCTGGTGACTGGATTGTAGTTGGAGAGCTGATTGTTTGTTTCGAAGGGCGGTGTCGCCAATTCATACCGCATGCCCAGGTTGAGCGTGAGCTTGTTCGTGATGCGCCAGTCGTCCTGGCCATAGAAGAAGTGCATGCGCTGGTTGTATTCCACCACGTGGTGGGCGCTCAGTTCGTATTTGCTCCGCGCGCCAAAGATGAAATCGGCCAGGTTCCAGGCCTCGGCATAACTGGGATCGGTGCCCGTATACTTGGTTGCGCCCTGAGAGAACTTCCCGCCGTAGGTGTCAGCGCCAAAGATCGGCTTGAAGTTGCTCACCTCCGACGACAGATGAATGTATTCATAGCCGAACTTGAAGCTGTGATGACCTTTCAGCCATGAATAGTTGACCTTGGGATCCATGACGGTGGGATCCACCACGGTGGGGAGTTGCGTGTTGCGTCCAATCTGCGTGAATCCTGTCACAGTGACGGTGTTCAAACCGCTGGCGAAGGACGGATCGGAGGGCACATTGGGCTCACCGGCGACAACAAGCATGTTGGGCTGCCCGATCGAGGTTGGATTCTGCGCACCGCCATTCCAGGTATAGCCAAAGCGCAGATCGAGCGCTGAGGCTGTGTTCAGCTGAAACGTGTACCCTGCCGCCAACTGCTTGTTGAACTGGTTGATGTTGCCCTTCGCGGTCGAGTAGAGAGGCGCTGGGATGGGCGCTGGATCGAGCGCGTTAAATCTGCGCTGGCTGTAGCGGGCGAAAGTGGTCATGCGCGGACTGACATGGAAATCCATGCGCACGTCGCCCTTGTCGGAGTCCTCCGTTCCCACCGGAAACGAAGTGTAGTTGTTGCCTACGCCGGGGGTTTGAGTGGTCAGCGACTGGGTCGGCAGGAGACCCAGAACGGTCGTATCCAGGGGGCTGATCTGCGGTGTGGTCGTTCCCGGAAGCATCGTCGACTGAAGCGCGGCGATGGGAATGATCCCATTCGAGTAAACAGCTTTCGTATACGGATTGGTGATGGGAATGGGATTGCCGCTGGCGTCCACAAACTGTCCGGCAGCCTGAGCAGTGGTGGGCAGGGTGGCTTGCAGGGCTGTGCGCAAGATGCGCCGGAAGCCTTCGTAATCGCCGAAGAGAAAGAGCTTGTCGTGGATAACGGGACCGCCGATGTCAGCGCCGAACTGGTTCTGAATAAGGGACGGTTTTTCGCCGTTGGTAGGAGGAATAGGCCCGTTGGCGTTGAGGACGGTATTGCGCAGGTAGTCCCACGAGGCGCCGTGGTACTTGTTGGTCCCGCGGCGCGAGACTTCGTTCACCAAGCCGCCAGCCGCCTGACCGAACTCCGCGCTCTGGTTGCCGGTGGTAAATCGGAACTCGGAGAGCGCGTCTGGGCTCAACTGAGTCTCCTGGTTGGAGAATCCCAGATCGTTCAAGCTCCAACTATTGTTGTCCAAGCCGTCGACGAGGAAGGAGTTCACCTGGTTGCGGAGTCCGTTCACGTTATATGCGGCCTCACGGCTGGTAGCCCCTTCGATTTCCAGATACGACTTGTTCACGCCGGGGACGATGAGCGCCAGGTCGGCCGCGTCTCTGCCGTTCAGGGGCAGATTGACGACCTCGGTCGGATTGATCACCATGCTGCGATCGCTACTGTCGGTTTCAAGCAGTGTGGCGCTCGCCGAAACGACCACCTGCTGCGAGACACTCGCGGGAATGAAAACCAGATCGACTCTCTGGCGCGCGCCCACAGTCACGCTGAAAGCGGAGGTTGAAGCGTCCCTGAAGCCCGCGTGCTGTGCCCTGACGACATAATCTCCGGGCAGAACGCTCGAGAACGTATAGTCCCCCACGCTGTTGCTGAGGGTTGTTTTCAAGATGCCGGTACCGAGGCTCTCAAGCGTAATCGAGACGTCCGGCACCACACCGCCGTTCACTTCGCGAACGGTTCCGAGGATGCTTCCGCTATCAAACTGGGCATTCAGCACAGTCGCGGCACAGAGGAGAATGAGTACCCAAAACAGACTTCGCACTGACGACATGGAGCCCCCTCGTAGGACCTTCCTTGACGCGAAAGTCACTACAAAATAACACTAAAGTACCACAGTGTTTTGCTCATAGTACCGCATAATATTAAGCTGCGCGACAAAAAAAGTAATTTTTTTCGCTCTCCAGTTGGTGCCTGAGTTGGCAGGATTTGCGGCTCAAGAACGATTAAAGTGGTAAGAAAATGCTCTTTTTGTGCGCAAAATATTGCACACAAGCAAATTCTACGAAGCGGCATACACGGCAGTAGTCGGCTGTAAGCGTTTTCATAATAATCAGTTACCCTGTTCAGGTGAGATAGCTGAAGCAGTTCCGCGAGTAGCAAATACACTCACCCAGGAAATGGCAAATATGAAGAGCGATTGGCGCTCCTTGCTTACCAGCGTCATGCTCCTCCAATTTTGCGGTCATTCAAAATGCAGAACAAGCGATGAGCAAAACGATTGGTAACCCTGCAAGTAATAGAGTGACTAATTTGTCATATTAGAGTTGTTACTTTAGTATCGAGCCCGCGTCGCTTAGTGTGTCGAGAGTCTCCTGATGGAAGGTGGCAAGTCTCGCTTACTTGAACGTGAGCCTATATCACCAAGGACAATGCCCCTGAAGAACTGGAGTCGGCAATAACGAAATTTTTGACGTTGACTGCTAGTTGCCACCGCGCGTAGTGGAGAAGGAGATTGTCCAGCTCGAAGGGGGCGTCGACAAGACCGGCCAGCTCCAGTAGGATTTTCCCTACAACGGTTACGCGAAAAGACCTACATAAAACCCAGATTTCTCTGATTTCAACGTAGTTTCGCCTCCCTTACTTTCAATTCAGAAACACCAAAGCGATCTTCAGAATTGCACTGCCAGCGGATTGGCGCCTGTGGGTGGCCGAGCCTGCCGATCAACCCGAGCCACTGCGTGGGCCACGAGCAGAAGCCCGGGCGAACCCGACGCGATCTTGAGACTGTAAAACCAGGCTTCGCACTATAAGTACTGCTATATAAGTTACCTGCAAGGGCTTCAGCGCTTATTACCAATGTGGCACGCAACTGGCCTGAAACTGGGATTGGCCCACAGTTGCCTATTCAGGATAATGAGACATTGCTGCCCTTGATCGAGCGGCCTGGATGAACACAGGAAGGAAGTTACCCATCATGATCGACACGAAGGAAACGAAATCGGAGAAGGTTGTTATCCAGTTCGGCGCCGGAACGATCACATTGCTGGTTGCCTTGGTTCTGCTTGTGTTCGCACCTCTGTCGGCTTTTGCGCAACAAAAAACAACGATTGCCGGAGACTACGCAGGAACTCTCGGACCCTTGCACGTAAAGTTGCACCTAAAGGTCGACTCCGCAGGCGCAGTGACAGGCAGTCTCGACAGCACCGATCGAGGCGCGATCGGTATCCGTTGTACCGACTTCCAACTTAATGGAAATTCATTCACTTTCTCCGTTCCTGCCGTGCGTGGGACGTGGAAAGGGACGGTCGATGCGGACGGAACCCTCACTGGAATCTGGGATCAGGGCGGTACCATTCCCCTCAACTTCGCCCGCGATGCCGCTGCGCCGGTGGAGAAAGCTCCTAAAGCCAGCGTGGCTACAAAGAAGTCTCAAGTCCCATCTGTTACCCAACCCTCGGCATAACGGTTGTTGAATGCGGGAGCGTCTCTGAGCTCCCACTACAGTTGCTGCGCAGGTGTGCCTCGCGAGAACGCGGACCCTCCGTCGAATCCGGCAGGTCGGCCGTGCCTCCGCTTTGGCCCACACCCACGCAAAACTCGCTTGATGTTCAGTTTGCTAACGAATTGCGCATAGACAGCCCAAACTCACGTGAGGGTGCAATGCCGGGTATACAAAGCTGGGGATTCTATAAACTCGATCCATAAATTCTTCAAAAATATGGTCGGGGCGGAGGGATTCGAACCCCCGACCCTCTGCTCCCAAAGCAGATGCGCTACCAGGCTGCGCTACGCCCCGACGTACTTGCTTGATTGTATCGCGAAAGCTTCTCAATAACGTATCCCCGTCGAGGGAGACAACACCTGGCCAAGCCAGACCACTAGCCAAACCACCAGCGCCAGGGGGATGGCGAAGACCAGCCCAAGTATCGCGGCCAGCAGCAGCAGAAATGCCCAGTCTTTGCGAGTGTGTCGGCGAGGCTCACCCAGGTGCAGGCAAAGCAGACGATAATTGCGCCGATTGGCCTTCCAGGCGATGTCGAAGATGTCGCCGAACAAAGGGATAGAGCCCACCAGCACCCCGATGCCGAGGTTCGCGGCCATGCGCGCCAGAGTCACGTAGGGTACGCCGCGAATCCAGGCCGCCAGAGGAATGATCAGCGAGAGCAGCCCGGCCAGCACGTCGCCCAGGCCGGGAACCAGCCCGATGATCCCGTCCAGGCCGAAGCGAATGCCGGTGCCGGGGATGCGAAAGGCCTCGTCCAGCAGAATCTCTATGCCATGCAGAGTGCGGTCGCGGAAGAACCAGGCGCCGCGGTTCCAGCGATCCCCGCCTGCGGCGGCTGGCGTTTGCGTGTTTGCCGGATTTGGATCGAGGATGGGCATGAGCGCTCCCTCAGCGTAAGCCAAGCTTTCCAACCTGATTCGGTGCTACAATCGATAGGGTATACGGCGGCTATAGTTCAGTGGCAGAACGCCTGTCTGTGGCACAGGATGTCGAGGGTTCGATCCCCTCTAGCCGCCCCAACTTGCACGGACCGCTACAGCCTGATCTGTTAAAAATGGGCAGAGTTTCCGAGTCTCCGTGACCCCTGAAATCATCGAGAACAAAGAGTTTGACGACGAGTCGGCCAAGCTGCCGGAGTGGCTCACCCGGTTTGAGCCGAGGCGCGGGTTGAGCAACGGGCATCTGCAAACCATTGCGGGGAATTTTCTTCCCCGTCCGCCATTTCAGCTTTCCAGTGTCGCGGAAACGGTCGAGGTGGACCCAGCCGACGGCAGTCGAGTGCTCTGTCATTGCCACTGGCAGGCTGAGCCGGAACGGGCTGCACGGCTGACACTGATTCTGGTGCATGGCCTCGAGGGTTCGTCAGACTCCCAATACATTCAGGGCATTGCGGCGCGCGCCTGGACTGCCGGCTACAACGTTATCCGCATGAACATGCGCAACTGCGGCGGCACGGATGCGCTGACACCGACGCTCTACCACTCCGGGCTGTCAAGCGACGTGGGCGCGGTGATGCGGCACTTTGCCGAGCGTTTCGGCCTGGAGCGGGTGGCGCTGGCGGGCTACTCGATGGGCGGCAACCTGGTGCTCAAACTGGCCGGGGAGTGGGGCAACCGGCCGCCTCTCTGCGCGGTGGCCGCCGTCTGCCCGGCGATTGACCTTGCGGCGGGCGCGGATGCCCTGCATGAGCCGGTCAATCGCGGCTATGAGTGGAGGTTTCTGCTCGGGCTTAAAGCGCGCTACGCCCGCAAGGCAACGTTGTTTCCGGAGAGGTATGCGACGCCAAGCGAGATTGGGCCGGTGCATTCCATCCGTGACTTCGACAACAAGATCGTGGCCCGTTATTGGAATTTCAGCGACGCCAGCGACTACTACTACCGCGCCGCGAGCGCCCGCGTGGTGGACCGGATTGCCGTGCCGACGCTGATTCTGTGCGCCCAGGACGATCCGTTTATTCGCCTCACCTCCGAAACTCGCAGCAAGCTCCTCGCCAACCCGTTCATCACCTTTGTGGAGACCCGCCACGGCGGCCACTGCGCCTATCTATCCAAAGACGGCGGCGATGCGATTCATTGGGCGGAGGCGGCCGTGATTCGTTACCTGCAAGCCGCGACCGAACAAGCCAATGGAAGTTGACTGGGAGTTCGAGTTAGGCGGCGCTGCGCTTGTAGACGGAGTTCCCGCTGGCGAAACTCCCGTCGCCGAAGCTCCAATCATTGCTGCGCATTGGCCGGGATTCGTCGACCTGCGCCGGTTCCCCGAGCGCGCAGTTCAGTTGCCTGAGGCCGCGGAACTTCCCGGATTAGCCGAAGCTTTGGCAATGCTGAATGCGGATGCCTCGCCGGTCTGGACCTCGAAGTGCGATGTCTGGCCGATTGCGGACTTTGCCGACTTCGATGCGGACGAGCTGGATGCTCCGCCCGGCTGCGCAGCCCACGCCATGGGCTGCTACATCGATCTTTTGCCCCGAAGCGACCAGCAATGGCAACTGCCCGCAGAAGCTGCCGCCGCGTGCAGGCACGTATGCAACCTTCTCCACGCCGTCCACCTTCGTTGCTGCCGCGTGGATCTCGTCATCCGCAGCGCCGTTATCGCCCCCGGCCGGGTGGACGGAACCATGATGGACCTGGGAATCACTGCTTACCTGACCGCTTGCGGCGCCTCTCAGGCCCAGGCCACCGCCGCGCTCGAAGTCGCCCTGGCGGCATTTGCCCATGTACTCTGCGACGACTCGAAGCTACAATAAGAAAGCACGGGCGAGTAGCTCAATTGGATAGAGCATCAGCCTTCTAAGCTGAGGGTTGTGGGTTCGATCCCCGCCTCGCCTACCATCCTCTATCCCCTTCTTGAAGATCCTGCTAATCAGTGGTCCTTCCTGCTCCCCCGATCCCTGATTCGATAAACTCATAAAGACAACAAGCCACCCCGGAGCCCTCTTGCACACCAACACTGTAGAACGCATCATCCGCCCTGCCCGCAACGTCTACGGAAGCCTTCGCCTGCCCGGCGACAAGTCCATCAGCCACCGCTACGGAATGCTGGCCGCTTTTGCCGAAGGCACCTCCCGCTTCACCAACTTTTCCACCGGAGCCGACTGCGCCTCGACCCTCGCTTGCATGGAAGCACTTGGCGCCAAGGTCAATAAGACGAACGACAACGCCGTCGAAATCAGCGGGGTCTCCGGCCGCGTAATCCCCTCAAGCCAACCGCTCGATTGCGGCAACTCCGGCTCCACGATGCGGATGATCTCCGGCCTGCTTGCGCCCCAGCAGGGCATCTTCACCCTCGTCGGCGACGCCTCGCTCTCCCGCCGCCCCATGGAGCGCATCCGTAAGCCCCTGGAGGCAATGGGCGCAAAACTCACACTGACCGAGGGCCACGCGCCGCTTACCATTCAAGGCTCCCGGCTCGAGCCCATCGACTACACCACTCCGGTTCCCAGCGCCCAGGTAAAGACGTGCATTTTGCTCGCCGGCCTGCAAACCGCCGGAACCACAACAGTGCGAGAAGCCGTCCGTACCCGCGATCATAGCGAACTGGCTTTGAGAGCATTCGGCGCGACCGTCACCCGCACCCTCGATTCGGTGTCGATCTCGGGTCCTCAGGCTCTCCACGCCATTGACTCCGCCATCCCCGGCGACATCTCCTCGGCAGCGTTCTTCCTTTGCGCCGCGGCGCTCTTTCCCGGCTCCAGCCTGATGCTCGATTCGCTGGGGCTCAATCCCACCCGCGCCACCCTCCTCGATGTGCTCACCGCCCTCGGAGCGCGCATCACCGTCCTCAATCTTGAAGAGAAAAATGCCGAGCTGGTGGGCACGGTTCAAGTCTCCGCCCCGCCCGAGGGCCTTGGGTCGGCTGAAGTGAGCGGCGCGCTGGCCGCGCAGCTTATCGACGAGCTGCCGGTGCTGGCCGCCATCGCCCCCTACACCAGCGGCGGCATCCGCATCCGCGACGCCAAGGAATTGCGCGTCAAAGAGTCCGATCGCATCGCGCTGGTCGTGAAGAATCTGCGCGCCATGGGCGCCGAAGTGGCCGAATTCGAAGACGGTCTCGATGTTCCCGGCGGCCAAACCCTTCACGGCGCAACAATCGACTCCGGCGGTGACCACCGAATAGCCATGGCCTTCAGCGTGGCTGCTTTGCGGGCCGAAGGAGAAACTCTGATCCAGGGCGCGGAATCCGCCGCCATCAGCTTCCCGGAGTTCTTCGATCTTCTGGACCTGGTCGCAGAACGATAGGCAACCAGTCTCGGCTTCCCTTCAATGAGAAGGGCCTATCGAGCTTCTCTCGAAGCTCGATAGGCCCAATCTGTTCCTCAATGAATCGGGTTTACTGCGCAGCCGGAGGAGCCGTCGTAGGCTCGCTGCCCGGTTTGGCAGGTTCCAGCCCCGGCACCACGGGCACCGTGTTCACATTCCCCGTCGCAGCCTCGCCCAGATTGATGCCGTAATGCTGCAAGGTTGCAGCCAGTATCTGGTAGAGGCCCGCGCGATCTTTCGCATAGTTTGCCTGCGCCGCGATCAGAGTGTTTTCCGCTGAGGCCAGGTTGCGCTGCTGCTGCAAGACGAGCGCCGTGGTGGAAGCGCCCAGACGCAATTTCTTCTGTTCGTCTTCAAGGCTCTGCTGGTTAAAGTCCCGGGCCGCGATCGAGGCCTGAACCTGCGCACGGTCGTTGGTCAGCGCAAACTGCGCATTCACAACCTGCATGCGGATCTGAGTGTAAAGCTGCTCCAGCCGCAACTCCGCCTGGCGATATTCCATCAGCGACCGCGCCTGAACCGACTGCGCGAACTTGTTGCCGATGGGAATGTTGACGGTGAATCCTATTCCCTTATCGGGAGCCGAGTCGTTGAAGGCGTTTTGAAGTGCCGTTCCATAGCCGTTCGACATTCCCGACGTACATTCCGTCCCGTAGAACTGCGAATTGCAGTTCGGGTTGATTGATCCAGCGATGCCCGTTCCAGTCAAATATGCGAAGACGTCGACTTGCGGCAGTAGACCATTCCGCGCACCACGTAGCGTGATCTCGTCATTCCGGAGTGTCAACACCGCCTGCTCGAGCTCGGGCCTCTGCTGAAATGCTTCCTGCACCAGGGCCTCAATTGGCTGCTTCTCTTCGGGAATCTCCTCGACGCTCACGCGGTCGGTGGGAATCACGGCCGCGGCAGAAAGCGCCGGATCGTTGAGATTCCGCGCGATGGCCTGCTTGATGATCTGTTGCTGGTAATTCAGTGCAAGCTGCGAGCTGATCAGGGCCTGCTTATCCAAAGCCACCGACTGGTCGGCGTTCAGCACGTCGAGCGGCGCCATGGTGCCGATCTCCAACTGCTTGCGGTTGTCGCTCGCCACTTTGCTGCTCTGCTCCAGCGCGCGCTGCTTGGACTGGACATCCTCGTACGCCTGCACCAACCCCCAGTAGATGGTCTCCACCTGATTGACGGTGTAGATGATCTGCTGGCGGAACGATGAGTCGACAATGCGCCGGTCATTCATCGCCTGGTACATGAAGCGCTTGTTCACCCAGATACCGGCTCCGTACAGCAAGTGTTGCGTCACCTTGGCGTTGAAGCCGGAGCTCAACTGTGGGCTGAAGAGTGTGGTGCCGTTGGTATTCGTGGCGTCGATATTGTTGAAGGCAAACTGAAATGCCGTACCTGTCACGAAGCCTTGGTTGTAGGCAAAGTTGTAGGTGTTAGTCCCTGTATTTCCACCGGAAAAGAAGCTGGTGGATGGGGTGGTCGCGCGATCGATCTGGATGGTCGATGAAAAGTAGGGTTCCAGGGCCTCCGGCGCCGGGCCCGCGCCCTGAGTGGTAAGCGACAATCCGGCAGTGCCGGAACCCGCGCCGCCCGAACCGACCGTTGTTCCACCGGGACCGCCGCCCGCTGTCAACGTTGAGGAGGAGCCACCTAGCGTATTTTGAATAAGGCCGGACGGTGCGCCGAGAGGGGCCGCTCCCGTGCGCGTGCGCAGTATATCCGTATCGGCAATATCCAGGTCGTAGCGGGCAATGGCGATGTCGTAGTTGTTCTCCAGCGCCAGAGCGATCGCATCCGAGAGGCTAAGGTAGATCTTGCCATCCTTCACCATGTCGGTGAGCCGCACAGAATTGGCAAAGCTTGCCTTCGAAATGGTGGTGGGCCGAAACAGATTGATTGGGTCGCCCAGGAGGCGGGCAGCCGGCTTGGAAAAATCGCGCGGGGAGCTGCGCAGGTCCAAGGGCTGGGTCGGCACAGGCGCTGGAGCCGCCGGCAGTTCGGACGCGGCTTTATCTTGAGCCGCGGCCCCAGCCTGCTGGGCAAACCCTGAAGGCACTCCCGCCGCCAATGTCAGCATCACCGCCGCTAACGCGCGCAGCCGCTTGCCTGCCTGCCCGCGCGCCGCCCGTGCATCAATCTCGTCTGCGATTTCATCCTGCTGCTCGAACACACGTCTTCCGTTCAAATGCATGATTCCTCTCCACGAATTGCTCAGGCATCTGGGGTGCCATTCTTCAAGACGACCGGAGAGCCTCTCCGGTCGCAATTTTGTCATGCGCCTGGGCGATTTTCGCCTCAAGCCGGCCTGCGGACTCCCTTTTCACTACGCACGCTGTGCCCAGTTCGTTCCAGCAAGCTCGTCCTCGCCATCTCAACGGCGCCGTTCGCAACGGCCTGGCCGTCCTGCCTACAGAAACCTGAGTATATCCCACGCCCTCTCTCAGCTCCGGCGGCCGCTGCTGTCGGGTAACCTGTTGATTGGACCTATATCTGTGCCCGATTGCCTCCAGCCCGGACCACACCAGCAAACCTTCAAGCTCACCCTTGCCTACGATGGGACGGACTTCCGCGGCTGGCAGATACAGCCCGGTGAAGTGACCGTCCAGGGCGAGTTGCAGAAGGCCCTCGGCCGCATCACCGGCGAATCCCCGCTGCCGCAGGGCTCCGGCCGCACCGACGCCGGCGTCCACGCACTGGCTCAGGTGGCCAGCTTCGCATTGGAGGCTCCCATTCCGCCGGAGAATCTGCTGCGGGCCCTCAACCGGACCCTGCCCCCTTCGATCCGAATCCTGGAGGCGAGAAAGGTACAAAGTACCTTCCACGCGCGGCATTCGGCAGTTGCCAAGACCTACGAGTATAGGGTTTTCCGCGAGGCTCTCTGCCCACCCTTCCTGGCCCGCTATGTCCACGCCTGCCCTTGGCCAATGGACGTTGAGGCACTGCAAAAGTCAGCCCGGCTCTTCGTGGGCGAACACGACTTCCTGAGTTTTGCCGCCACGGATCCCGACCTGGCGAACCGAGCCATCGATGCGGATGCCATGACGGATTCGAGGCTAATGCCGAGGCCGGACTTTCGGCTTGAATCCCCTGCGGCTCCAACGGTGAAGACAATCTTCTCCTCGTGCTGGGAGGAAGGCCGATGCGAAGAAGGCAGTTTGCTGGTCTATCGCGTCCGGGGCAGCGGCTTCCTGCACCATATGGTCCGCAACCTGGTGGGAACCATGCTCGATGTGGGCCGCGGCCATCTGCAATTGACCGAGATTCCCGGCATTCTTGCCGCCCGTTCCCGCTCTGCGGCCGGCCCCACCGCGCCGGCCCGGGGACTCTTCCTGCATTCGGTGGAGTACGGCGAGCAGAATCCCATCGATGAACCCAAATAAAGACTTGATTTCATCTTAAATGAAGACTATATTTAGGATGATAAAGAGAGTCTAGGAGGTCCCCGTGCGCTACTCCACCCAGATCAAGCCCATCAGCTACGTAAAAGCCCACGCCGCCGAACTCCTCGACCGCATCACCGAAGAGCGTGAGCCGATCATCATCACGCAGAACGGCGAAGCGCGCGCAGTGCTTGTCGATGTGGCCAGCTACGAAGAGATGATGCATGAAACCCAGGTGTTGCTCAAGATTCTGGCGTTCGCAGACAGAGAGATTGAGGCCGGACAGACGGTTCCCATCGAAGAGGTCATGGCGGAGTTTGGCGTAGAGGCCGCGCAAGGCTGATGGCTTTTCGCGTCCGGTTCACCGTGGCCGCGCGGAATGATCTGCGCGGCATTCATGCATATATCGCACAGCATGACTCGCCGGAAAACGCCGACTATGTTGCACGGGAGATTGTTCGAGAGGCTTTGACTCTACAAGATTTTCCCAACCGCTGCGCGCACGTGCCGGAACTGCTGGCGAAGGGCAGCCGCTCGTATCGACAGATATTCTTCAAGCCGTACCGTATTCTCTATCGGATTCGCACCAATACGGTGTTCGTCGCCGTCGTTGCCGATGGGCGGCGCGATATGCATCCCCTGCTGGCGCGGCGATTGCCGGGCTGCTGAATCGAACGCAGTGCTTCATGCGCAGTAAGTTGATCGTCTTGGGGACGCAGCAAGTTCGCGAGCGCTTCCCTGCTACCCTGAAACCATCCGCATGGCCCTTTTTCCCCTCAACTCGGCCTTCTCACGTGTCACGGCGCTGGCCTCTCTGCGGCCTGTCCACGCCGCTTTCTCATGGTTCCACGGGAATCCCGGCAAGATCATGGACTGGCAAGTTGAGCTGGTGAGCATTCCCGCTCCGCCATTCGGCGAAACTGCCCGATCGGTGTGGCTGGCAGCCCGTTTTGCCGAAGCCGGTCTCAGCGAGGTGCACACGGATGTCGTCGGCAACGTCTTCGGCTATCTGCCTGCCGCCAAGCTGCCGCCCGAGAGTACCGGCCCGGTGGTCGTGATCTCGGCGCACCTCGACACGGTCTTCCCTGCGGAAACGCCGCTGAACCCAGTTGTGGACGGCGATCGCCTGCAAGCCCCTGGCGCCTGCGACAACGGCGCAGGAGTGGTTGGACTGCTGGCCATCGTCCACGCGTTGGTCCAGGCGAGGGCCGAACTGCCCGCGCCGCTCATCTTCATGGGGAATGTCGGCGAAGAAGGCGAAGGCGACCTGCGCGGGATGCGCCACCTCTACGATCAAGCTCCGCTGGCAGGGCGCATAGCCGCCCACATCGTTCTCGACGGAGCGGGCGCGGATTCGGCCGTTACTCAGGCTTTGGGGAGCAAACGCTACCAGGTCGTCATCAACGGCCCCGGCGGCCACAGCTTTACCGACGCTGGAACTCCGAACCCCATCGCCGCACTGGCTTCGGCCCTGGCTGTATTGGCGGAAACCTCATTGCCAGAGGCCCCCCGCACGACTCTCAATCTGGGCACCATTCACGGCGGTACCAGCGTGAATTCGATTCCTGAGAGCGCCCAGGCCTCGATCGACTTCCGCTCCACCAGCGCCGAACAGCTCCTCCGCCTCGAAGTAGCGCTGCATCGCGCCGTGGAAGATGCCGTCGGACATTGGAATGCTTCAGCGACTGCACGCGACCGCGGACTCTTGTCTTTCACCATCACCAAGATCGGCGACCGTCCCGCCGCCAGCCTGCCGGGCGATTCCCCGCTCCTCGATACTCTGCGCGCCGTGGACCGCCATCTGAACCTGAAAACCTACCTTCGCCTCGGCTCCACGGATGCGAATATCCCGCTCTCGGTCGGGATTCAGGCCGTGTCCATTGGGGCTGGCGGTGATGGCGGCGGCGCGCACACCCAGGCCGAGTGGTACTCCGCCAAAAATCGCGAAGCTGGCCTCAGGCGGGCGCTTCTTCTCGCGCTGGCCATGATCGAATGGGCTGCGGAGCAGTAGACCGCCGTCAATGGGATGCCGTGTGATGTTCACCAAGCAATTTGCCTCTCATCTGCGACCGGCCTTGACCTCGCGTTGTCGCGGCACTTGTTGCGGCCAGTGGTAGTATGGTGCGGACCAGTTAATTGAAAGGTGTAACATGCGTTGGCAGGCTAAGTGTGCCATTGACAGTGCTAAGGCACTCATTCCGTTTCAGGCGCGGATAAGACGGCTGAAGGATCGCATTGTGCCCTTTAAGTCGAGTCTCCTGCGCGACATCCAAGCCATCGAACAAGGTATCCTCCAGGTGGAATGGGTGAACGGGGTTATGCCGGTTAAGGGGGCCTCCGTTTTGGAGGTCGGCAGTGGTTGGCTGCCACTGATACCGATCATTTATTCCCTTGCGGGGGCCTCCCGAGTCTTTCTGACCGACCTGAACGTTCTGCTTCGCCCGGACACATTCGCCGCCTCATTGAGCAGCCTGCGCAACCAGAGGGAACTAATTCTAGACAAACTCAAGCTCGACCCGAAGGTTCTGGATCATCTTCTTCGCGAAGATTCCGGCGTCTCGATTGAAGACCGGCTCAAAGAGATGAATCTGGTATACATGGCGCCTTGTGATTGCCGGAAACTTGATCTGCCCGCTGCTTCTTTGGATGTGGTCACGTCCCGTGCCTGCCTTGAGCACATTCCTCCGGATGTGATTCAGGGGATTTTTGACGAGCAGTACCGCTTGCTGAAGCCTGGGGGAGCAGCCTGCCACATTGTCGACCACTCCGACCATTGGCAGCATCGAGACAAGAGTATCAACCGAGTCAATTTCCTACGGTACTCGGAATCGCTCTTTCGCTGCACGCATATGAATCCGCTTAATTATCAGAACAGGCTTCGTCATCCCGAATACCTCGAGATCCTTCGCAAGTCTGGCCTCCGCCTGGTTCGCGAAGAGCATGCGGTGGATGAGGTATCTCTGCGCGACCTTCCGCACATGCGAATTGCGGAGCGCTTCCGTAGATTCTCATACGAAGACCTTGCAACTACCGACAGCTTTCTCCTGGCGGTCAAAGATTGACACTTCGGCGCGGGGCAGCTCCCGTTCTGTATTACTCAGAGAAATTACCCGCGCAATCGCAGACCAAAACGCGCACGCTGCTGTATTTACGTTCTCAAGGCGAGTGGGGCATGGGAAACTGCGGACATCGCGGCCTCGAAGCGAAGCATTTGTCCCTCCGTCCCGAGTCTATGTCCAACGCGGCCGATGCTTCTGCGACTCTTTGCGCCCACCTGCGTCTATACCGATAGAACGGTCCTTCTATCGCCTTCCCTGTCAATTGCTTCGCTTTTGACGGCTTCTCAGGACAGGCGTGGAGGCGTTCCCAATCAGACGGGTTTGCCCGCCACTGACTATACTGGAAGTTGGTGCAATTAACTATCCAGCCGCAAGGCTGGTCACCCGACGAGGTCATCGAACGTATGAAATCGCTTTTTGAACGGCTGCGCTCGCGCCGTCTCGCTTCAGTATTTGTTTTGCTTGCTACTCTCTCGGCTGCCATTGTGGCCGGTTCCTTCGCTGCCCACGGAGTCCGTGGACAGGAGAAGCAGGCCGACAGCGCCGACGCCACCCCCCTCAAGGTCGTCAATTCCACCGTTCCGCCCAACGAATTCGTCAAGATCGCCCGGCAGGTGGGACCAGCGGTGGTCAATATCAACACCCAAACTCTGCCCAAGCAATCGGAAAACAGGGGCCGTCGCAATCCCCACACACGCATCCAGCCCATTCCTCAGAATCCCGGCGACGAAGACCAGGATCAGGATCAGCCGCAGCAGGGTCAGGGACAAGGCAACTTCCAGGACTTCTTCAATAAGTTCTTTGGTGGGCAGATGCCCGGCATGCCGGACCAGGAAGGCGGCGAGGACGGCCAGGTACGTGAGTCTCTGGGCTCAGGCTTCATCGTCGATTCCAAGGGTTACATCATCACCAACAACCACGTAGTCGAGAAGGCCGACAAGATCTACGTCAAGCTCTCGACCGATCCTGACACTCAGGATTTGGGCAGGCCCGCGCGCGTCATTGGCGTTGACAAGGCTACTGACTTGGCGGTGATCAAAATCGACACCAGTTCCCCGCTGCCAACCGTCAAGCTCGGCAACTCGGACACGGCCGAAGTGGGCGACTGGGTTGAGGCCATCGGCAGTCCTTTCGCGCTTTCTCAGACTGTGACCGCCGGCATCATCTCCGCCAAGCATCGCACCATCGATGGGGGCGCCCCCGGCCAGTTCCAGCACTTCATCCAGACCGACGCGGCCATCAATCCCGGCAACTCCGGCGGACCTCTGTTGAACATGAACGGCGAGGTCATCGGCGTGAACACTGCCATCTACACCCAGTCGAACGGCTACCAGGGCATCGGCTTCGCCCTGCCGTCGAACACTGTGGTCGAAATCTATAACGACCTCATCAGCCCCAGCCACAAGGTCACGCGAGGCTCCATCGGCATCGAGTTCAAGGAAGGCCTCTCCGGCGCCGTCAATCGCGTCTACGGCTTTAAGAACGGCGTGCTGGTCCAAAAGGTCCGCCCCAGCGGCCCTGCGGAAAAGGCTGGAATCAAGGTGGGCGACATCATCACCGCCATCGATGGCCGTTCCATCAAGGACGGCGACGATCTGGTGAACGAGATTGCCAGCCGCCGCCCCGGCTCGACAATACGCTTGGGCTACCTGAGGGACGGCAAGCAATCCGACACCACGGTCACCATCGGCGACCGCGACAAGGTCTTTGCAGACCTGGGAGCCCAGCAATCCGAGACCAACTCGGACGAGAAGGGCGACGCAGGCGAGGCCAAGCTGGGCATCGTGGTTCGCGATGCTTCAGCGTCGACGACAGCCAAGCTGCATACTCCCGGCGTGGTCGTCCAGTCGGTCCGTTCCGGTTCCTTCGCTGACCTTCAGGGAATTGAGCCCGGCCTGGTCATCGTTCGCATCAATAAACAGCCCACCGGCACAAAGGATCAGTTCGATGCCGTGGTCGGCAAGCTGAAGGCCGGCGACGACGTCGTCTTTGAGGTGATCGATCCTCGCCGCCCCGACAGTGGACTCAACTATCTGGGTGGCACGCTCGAGTAGCATTCCCAGGGCGCTGGCCAGGAGATTCCCGCGGCCGGCGCCTTTTCCCAATATCCATTCATTTCTCTGGGTCCTGTCGGTTTTCTCTTGTCACAATGCGGTACTTGCCGATACACTGAATGTACATTGTCCCGTAATTCACTCTTTAAGGCGGTAGGCAGCGTGTCCTTTATCCGAGCAACCGTGGCGTTTGTATTCTCTGCGGCGCTGATCGTCTCGCCCGCCTTCGCCTCCCGCACCCACCGGGCTACTGCCAGTGGTCACGGGCGCGTCTCCCGCAAGGCCGCCAAGTCGCACAAGTTGCACGGCCAGCAGTCCATCGAACCGGCGCGCGTGACCGAGATTCAGCAAGCCCTTATTCGCGAGCACTATCTGACGGGTGAAGCCAACGGCAACTGGGACGCCGCGACGGAAGCCGCTATGCAGAAATATCAGGCCGACCAGGGCTGGCAGACCAAGCTGATGCCCGACTCCCGCGCCATCAAGAAGCTGGGCCTCGGTCCTGACTACTCCAACGCCATCAATGCAAAGAATTCCTCCTTCGGCGAACCGCCCCCACCCAGCACCATCCCTCCAGTTCAGTCAGCCGGCTTTGCCGACGCCGCAGGCGTCAGCCACTAAACTGATTCGAATCATCACGATTGATACAGTTCGTGCCACAGTCTTCGAGAGTCTTTGCTCAAAAGGCGCACGCGAATTGAGCGCGGTTGCTGCCGCTCAAATTATCATGGAATGAGGCACTGTTGATTTTTAGGAGAAAACATAGAGTGATGCCAGAACAGGAAACAGAGATGAGTGTGCTGGAACCGCTGGAGATTGGCTCAGGCGATGCGACGCAAAAGCCCGTGAACGACCCGGGCGCGGAGCCTGCGCCAGCGCATGCAGAAGGCGAAGTCGCCGCCAGCCCCGAGGAGCCCGTGAGCCGCTCGGAATTCGATCAGTTAAAGGCGGAGCGCGATCAATTGCTGGACCGGCTCGCCAGGTTGCAAGCCGAGTTTGAAAATGCCCGCAAACGTGCGGAGCGCGAGCGGATTTCCGACCGCGACTATGCAACAGGCAAAGTGGTCGAGCAGTTCCTGCCCGTGGTGGATAACTTCGAGCTGGCGCTCAAGTCCACTGGTTCGGCGCATCAGTTGCGCCACGGCGTCGAGTTGATCGTCAAGCAAATGGAAGAGATTCTGCGCCAGTTGCAGGTCAGCCCGATTCCCGCTGTGGGCGAGCCCTTCGATCCCCGGCTGCACGAGGCGCTCGGCACGGTCGATCGCGACGATCTGCCCGACCAGCACGTGGCCGAAGAGATTCGGCGCGGCTACCGGCTGCGCGAACGGCTTTTGCGCCCCGCCCTGGTCCGTGTGGCCCACAACCCTAAACAAACAAGCGAATGAGTTCAACTACAGATGGGTTCTAATACAAGAGTGAGCAAAGCAGACTACTACGACGTGCTGGGTGTCTCCCGCGATGCCAGCGACCAGGAGTTGAAGAGCGCCTATCGCAAGCAGGCGCTCAAGTACCATCCTGACCGTAACCCCGGCGATCATGCGGCCGAAGAAAAATTCAAAGAGGCCAGCGAGGCTTATCAGGTGCTGAGCGACGGCGACAAGCGCGCCGTATACGACCGCTACGGCCACGCCGGCCTGGGCGGACAGGGCTCCGGCGCGGGACCGTTTGCCGGCGGTGTGGACATCAGCGACATCTTTGGCGAGATGTTCGGCGAGATGTTCAATATGGGCGGTGGGTCGCAGCGTGGCCCACAGCGTGGTTCGCGCCAGCGGCGCGGCGACGACCTGCGCCTTGACCTGGCCATCGAGTTCGACCAGGCCTTCTTTGGCACGGAGACCGAGGTGAAGATCCGCCGCCTTGAGACCTGCACCGCCTGCAATGGCCGTGGCAGCGCGACCGGCCGCGGTCCCATTCCCTGCGGCCAATGCCAGGGCCGTGGCGAGATTCGCTACCAGCAAGGCTTTTTCTCCGTCTCCCGCACCTGCGGCGCCTGCGGCGGCTGGGGCTCCGTCATAGGCGATCCCTGCCCAACCTGCCGCGGCGAATCGCGCGTGAGCAGCGAACGCACGCTCAATGTCAAGGTGCCGGCGGGCGTCGAGCACGGAACCCGCATCCGCTGTACGGGCGAAGGCGACGCAGGCCGTTCCGGCGGTCCCAAGGGCGATCTCTATGTTGTGCTTTCAGTTCGGTCGCACGACTTCTTCGAGCGCAACGGCAACGACTTGCACTGTGTTATTCCCATCAGCTTTCCTCAAGCAGCTTTGGGCGCGGAGATCGAGCTGGCTGGCATCGACGGCCCCGTGGCTCTCAAGATTCCCGAGGGCACGCAGAGCGGCCGCGAGTTGCGCATCCGTGGGCGCGGCGTTCCTTATGTGAATGAAAAAGGCCGCGGTGATCTGATCGTGAAGGTGCTTGTGCAGATTCCCAAGAAGCTCACCCGCACCGAGCGCGAGTTGATCTCCAAGCTAGCCGAGTCGCTCTCCGCCGACAACAAACCCACATCCCCGAGCCTGATGGACAAGATGAAGGATTTGTTTAACTAGGACGGATTGCAGCAGTTGAAACGGACTGAAGAGAGGTGGCCTGCGCAGCACCGGCAGGCCATTGTCATTGCCCATGAAGCAAATTGAGGATGTTCGGGCACCGGGCGCGCCGCTAACGCCTACAAGCTGCTCAGGCGATGCTGGATCGCGTCGGGCCGATAGGCGTCGTCGCTCATTGCGGTCTCGCAGTTTTCGCCCAGCACATCCGACACCGCTTGAATCGCGTTCACTTGATCCTGCGCGTACCCAACCGGATTCAACACAGCCTTTTCGCTGCCACCGCCCGGCTTGCTCGCGCGGCCGTACCACTCCCATTCACGGTCTTTTTTCATCTGCGCCGCGCCAAGTGCGCCCATACCCCCGCCCGAGGAGAGCGCTTTCATCTTTTCGTCGAAGCTCTTCATGGCGGCTTCGGCTGCTCTTAACTCGACCTGCGCCATCGCCAGCAGCTCAACGCTTTCCATAAACAACTCGCTCCACAGCGCCTGCCATTCGTAGATATTCCGGTCAGTCTGGACTTGCACGGGCCCATGCGTCTCAACGGTCTCCTTCAGGTGCGGATCGCCCCCGCGGTCTTGCAGCGTCCGCAGGGCACCCGCGATCTGGAAGCTGTACACCACCTTCAGCCCGTTGTTGCGAGTTCGATAATCCGACAACGCTGCGGTCAGCGCCGCGGCTGCGTCGGCGGAGCGGATCGCATTGCCCAAGGCCTCCCGCGCGCTATCGAGATTGCTGCTGGCATTGAGCGCCTGGGCGAGCGCCTCAAGATGGACTTTGTGGAAAGCAAAATACGGGTGCGAGGTGAGCGATGTGCCCAGCGCCTTGCCCGCAATCTCCATCATGCCCCTCACGCCCAGTTTCATCAGGCCGCCCGAGCGAGTGTCTTCATCTACGGATTCGATAACCAGCTTTCCGTAGGTCCGTACCTTTTTGGCATTCTTGAAGACCGACCACGCGTAAGCTGCATTTTGTGAGACGCCCATATTGGCTTCCTTTGACCTGCATTACATCGCTCAGTCTGAAATCCCGCCCCGATTCCCTGGCCACGCGAGAATATACCGGCGCCCGCCCGGCCCGCAATCCTGTTTGCATTCTTTCGATGCGCGAAAAACTAGTCTAGCCGGGGCTAATTCTTTGCCGGGATCTGAAGGCTGTCCCACGTTCAGCCCTCTCTGAAACCGCTCTAGTGTCCTGAGTCTTAAATACGCAACACAAAACCGGCTGTCATTCTGAGCGAGTGAGAATGATTTTGGAAATTTCTCATTCAAAACAATTTAACTCCACAGTTTTCTGCTGTGTAGGAACTGTGCAGGGCAACTGTGTAAATCTCAGCCAAATCGAGCCTCCGTTTCCGTTTGGAACAGAGAGGAGCCATTACTCCTCATGGAAGTCTAGCACTCGTATGCGGTCACCTCTTGCGAGCGAACATAACTGACTTCACTTCCATTGAGAGATTGCTTAGGGCACATCTGAACCGTAGTTGCGCGCGGGCAGTGCTTCGCCGGACGGAATGAAGGTGACCGCTCCGGCACATTCGCCACCGATTCGTTCCAGCATGGCGTAATCATTGCGCGCGCTGATGCCAAGATTGCGAGCGATGATCTCGCGCTTGCTCTCCTCGGGCAGAATGCCGGCGAAGAAGCCCCGGCACTCCTTGCGGCTGAAGCGTTTCTTTCGAAGGGGCAAGGATTGCGACAGTGGCGCGGCGCCTGGCGCGTTCAGCCAGCTCTCGACGTATTCAAAGACCATCTGGCCGCCGGCATCCTGGATCAGGTTGCCGACGAGTGCGTTGTGCAGATAGACATCGAGCGTTCTTGCCATACGCTACTCTCCTTTCGTCGGCGGAGGCGTCAGAGCCATCTTGATTCCCACGGTATGCAAGACCGTCAGCGCCTTTCCGATCTCGCAGGTTTCTTTCCCTTTTTCGAGGTCAATAATGAACCGCAGACCTGTTCCAGAGGTCAGCGCCAAGTCCTTCTGGGTGACGCCCAGGTTCTTGCGCGTCGCCTTGATCAGTGCGCCGATTTGTTGGGGCGTGATTTTCATCGTGGATGTCTCCCAGTAAATTTACCGTACGGGAATATAATAGCCCATTCTAGGCCGAAAACAAGAACGAAATACCGTACGGGAATATTAAGGGTAAGGTTGGCTTAGAAGTTCAGTAATGTTCCCGTCCGGTAACACATCAACTGGGCCGGTCGGAGAGTACGGATTTTGCAGATACCGTCTGCAAAATCCCATCAGACGTGGTCTGTTGCCCGGCAAGAAAAACAATAGTGGCCATGATGATTAACATGGCCACGATAGTTTTGATCTGATCGCGGTCGGCGGCGAGCCAATATCGTTCAACAGTGGAACGATATTGACAATGGGCACGCGCGAGCAGGATAGAGAAAGACAGGCCGGGAAGGCCGGATAATCGTCCACGTGGTGGTTGATTATCATCCACGAATTGGTAGTTGGTATCGCAGTCAAATCACTTGGAATGACACTCATCCGGAGCTTTTCTACTGGCGCACGGCTTCGGGACAAGAAGTTGAAGTGGTTCTAGAAGATCGCGCAGGCAGAGTCGTTGGAGTAGAAGTCAAGGCCTCAGCAACTCTGAGCGGCAATGATGCGTGCGGTTTGCAAGCACTGGCAGACACCGTCGGCAAAAAACTGGGTGCGTGGTGTCGTGCTTTACACAGGCACCGAAGTCATTCCGTATTGCGCCAACTTGCACGGCGTTCCCATGAGCCGTCTTTGGTCGGCCTGATGTTAGGTGTCGCGATCGGCGTTGGGGGCAACCGTTCTATGCCCGTGGCGCAGTGATTCTAAATACGTTGAGATCCAAGGGAGGCGGTATGATATGTATGGTGCTCCATTTTAATGGTGAACTATGTACGAAGACTCACGAGTGGTTCTGGGATTCCACGGAACTAGACTTGATCGAGCTGACACAATTGTTTCTACTGGAAAATTCATCCCCAGCACAAATGATTATGATTGGCTCGGTCACGGAATCTACTTCTGGGAGTATGCGCCATTTCGCGCATGGCAATGGGCTAGAGAGAAGTATGGCCGAGAAGGAGTAGTCGTTGAGGCAAGAATTCGGCTAGGTTTCTGTCTAGATCTGACGGACATTCGTTTCACTGATTCACTCAGGATCGCTTATCAGGGCATTCACGAGGCGTACATTCTGGCCAATAAGTTTCTTCCGGTTAACAAAGGAAAGGCACATTGCCTTGATTGCCTTGTAATAAACTACCTGACCGAATACATTCTTCCGGAGTGTGACACGGTTAGGGCGCCGTTTCTAGAGGGCAAGCCGATTTTTGACGAATCGAACCTACTTTCGCAATCGCATTTGCAACTCGTTGTCAGGCACGAATCTTGCATTGAATCCGGCATTCGACTGTTGCACGAGGAGGATAAATGAATCCTGACGAGAATAGCCTGGTACGTAACTTAGCCGATCGCGTGAAGGAGCACTTCAACTCCGAAGGCCCTAAAGAAATCGTGCGTCAGTCTCAGCAGTTGATTCTCTATCCGCAAGAAAAGTCTCTGGCGGAGCTCCCCGAAGGGGCATTTGATGGACCAGTGTTGATGCACTCAAGGCCAAAGTTCGTTCCACTGAAGGGCTATTTGGCATGTGCGCTCACGGGTCTAAACAGAGAACAGAGGATGCTAGTCAATCATCTCTCCGACCTTGTCAGTCTTGTGTGCAAGTCCGTTGATATCGATCTCTACGAGCCCCGAAAGAAGACTGACCCCGTCCATAATGCGGACGTGGAAGCTACTGAGGTCTTTCATATAGATCGTGAACGCGTAATCAGTTCCGATTTACTCATCCACTTGGCCCACTTTCCGAGTACGGGTTCAGGTGAAGAGCTTAGCTTTGCCTACGACGCTCTCGTTCCTATGGTAGTGATCGCACACGATAGTCAGAGTATTAGTAGAATGATTACAGGCATTCCCTCTCTGAAACTTGAGATTAGATACCAGGAACCTGAAGATATGAGGGAAATGCTCGGCATTCGATTGCAGGAAATTAGACCTGTTCTCGAACAGCGCAAACTTGCGAAGGCTGAGTTTAGCGAGAACATTGTTGGTAATAAAATCACAGAGCTACGTCTTGACGCTTCCCTCTCACGTGAGCAACTCGCATCGAGCGTAGGACTGACCGTTGATGCCATTGAGCACTTAGAAGAGAATGTTGACACCGTTTCAAATCCTTCCCTCACTCAGTTACGTTTGCTTGCAACCTCGCTAAAAACTACCGTAGCTGAATTAGTGAATCCGGACTACACAAATTCAGTCATTTCTGGAATTCAGGCGATCTTAGACGACAGGGTTGAAGAAGCAACAGCTGCTCGATTCAGAGGAGTGCCCACTAGAGATCAAAAGGCAATTCTGATACGGTACTTAGCACGACTCTTGGAGCTTCTTACCGATCCAAAACGATGACAGAGTCCTCTACAACCAGACTTCCAAATCCGTCCTTGGCAGCGGAGAAGCTTCTCGACAGAGTCCAGTGGACCGGGCAGGCTACGGACTTAGCCAAGGTCGTGTCGCTATGGCCGAACCTTTCTGTAGTCGAGGAGGATCTAGACGGAGCTGGGTACCTGCTACCGATCGGCGAGCTTGGCGGAACGATCTTGGTCAACAGGGCAGATAAAGAGGAGCGAAAGCGTTTTACTATCGCGCACGAACTTGGACACTGGGTTCTAGGGCTTGCTCTAAAGAAGAGAACCGGCCACTTCTCCCAGCCAAAGAGCGCACCACATGCAGCAATCGAGAGGTGGTGTGACCAATTCGCAACAAATCTCCTGATGCCTGAGTCGATGATAAGAGAGGGTATTGCCCGGCATTCCCCGATCCTCGTTCTGGACTCCCTGGCGCACGCGGCCTCTAAGTTTAAGGTTTCGGAGCAGGCTTTATTTATTCGCGTTTGGGAGGTTCTGAGATTCCAGGTAGCGTTTGTTGTCTTATCTGGCACTTCCGGCCGACACGATGCGCGAATAGAAAAGAGCTTCGCAGATGAGCAAGCACAAAGGGCCCTGGAGAACGCACTTGGGATGCCGGAGGTCGTAGACCAGCTCATAAGCCCGCAGATAATCTACTTCTCATTGTCCTACGCCGAAGGAAAAGTCAAGTGTTTTGGACGTCAACTCGGTCTAGGTCGCATTTTACTCATTCTGGAATGGCCTAAATGATAGTGATCCGCGCAGGATCTTGCTCACCACAGTGGACGCACTTAGAGCTCTTACTGCCTGAATCCAGTGTCGCTCGAACCCCAGCAACTCCTGCCGCAGATGACCTAGCTTACACTCAAACTAGATGCTCAACCGAGGCTATGCCTACACCACCATCATCAGCAGCAAATACCACGGACAAACCCTGCTCTTCCACTTGGCAAGCCTTTACCCCCACTCAACTGCACAAGCCTGGCAACAAAGACTGAACAACGGCGAAGTCACCCTCAACGGCATCACCGCCATCGGAAGCGAATCGGTCACTTCGGGCCAAACCCTTGTCTGGAATCGTCCGCCGTGGATCGAACCAGACGCCCCTCAGCACTTTGAAGTTCTGTTTGATGACCCCCATCTGTTGGCTGTCAACAAGCCCAGCGGGCTGCCCACCCTCCCTGGCGGCGGCTTCCTGGAAAACACCCTCCTGCGCCTGGTGCAAAAGCAATTCCCCAACGTAAACCCTGTCCACCGGTTGGGCCGAGCCACCTCCGGCATCGTCCTCTTCGCCAAAACAGCGGAGGTGGCCTCTCAACTAGAAACAAACTGGAACACACCCAAAATTCAAAAAATCTATCGGGCGCTGGCTCAAAACATTGCCGAGCACGACACCTACGAAATCCTCACACCCATCGGCCTCGTACCGCACCCGCGCCTCGGTTCCGTATGGGCCGCCAACCCAAGTGGCAAGCCGTCAAAGTCATTGGCAAAGGTAATCTCACGCAACCCGAGCACCACAACATTTGAGGTAAGCCTCTATTCGGGTCGCCCTCATCAAATCAGAATCCATCTGGCATCCATCGGCCATCCCCTGGTTGGCGATCCTCTGTACGGGGTAAACGGCCAGCCTCTTGAAGACCTCCCCGGCCTCCCCGGCGACGGAGGATATTTCCTGCAGGCCCAATTTCTGAGACTCGAACACCCCAGCACCGGAGAACAAATCAATCTTGAGGCTGCTTTGCCGTCTGGATTCTCATTGCTTCAGCAAGTTCACGGCGAGAATCAAATCAGGGATGATTCAAAATCGCCGAGTCACTCATTGACGGCAGATTAATCTTGATCGTGCGCCGCCAGCAGCCGCAATGGCGGAAGTTGCCGAATCGTCTGTCTGAACTCTTCAGGTGAGTAACGGTCGGCAGGGCCGTTTGTAGGCCGCGAGCAGCGGAAGGTAAGGGAGCCGGTGTAACGCATATTGCATCTCGCCGGCAATGTCGGCACCGAAGAAGATGAGGAAGGGCATTCGCTCCTCCGTGACTGGTGGCCCGATCTCAACTTCAATGAGAGTTTCGATAGCCTTGTGAGCTTCCAGTCTGTCGTCGGACATTAGTTTAAAGGCACAGTGGCCAAGAATGGATCCCGCGGCCGTGTGCTCCTGTAAGTCATCCTCTGAGGCTTCCGATTGAGTCTGATCTTTTTGCGCATTCTCCGCGACGCTGACCCACTTGCCCATACAGATTCGGAAGGCATGCACAAAGAGCCAGTCATAATCGTCGTCATAATCTTCGCGCGCGACTAGAGACTGCAACAGATCAAACGCTACTTGAAGATGAACCTGGCGGCGGAGTCCTGACTCCGGTACATCAGGTAGCTTCTCTTCCACGAAGCGGAGGTGGCGTTCGGCCGTGGCGAAGAATTCCACCGGATCCTTCAACCGCTCGCCCGAACAGGGAACCATGATTCGCCGATGCCAGTATGAGATGTTAGATAGTGCGCCCATGCGCAGGAGCTTTGGCGTCTCTTCCCAAATCCCTCCCCCCTCTTTGTAGGGCGGCCCCAGCGGATCCTCTCCCAGTAGCTGTTTGAATCGATCCCATTTTAAGAATTCCAGCCTCCGCTGGCGTGCTCGAGTGTTGTGTTGATTGCAGTAATCTGGGTCAAACTCGGACGACCGCGATTCGCACTCCGCTTCGAAGCTGGGAAACTTGGGAGCCGCATGGCGGAATCTTGGCTTCCCAACTTCGGTTTCCAGCACTACTTTCTCCTGGCAAACAGGACAGCAGATACGCAATACCTTGCAATCGACCGGCTCTGCCAGGTTCGCATCCACGTATTCATCAACGAGCAGGCTGTATCCGGTCCTCATAGCGGCTTAGATGCTTGTGGTGATTGGGAAGAATCAGAGGCGTGCCCAAGGCACGAGAAGCACTGCATACGTTCGTATGCAGAAGCGCTTTACAGCGCCGTCCCGAGCGAGGGCCGAAGCGGCCCTATTCCGGCGCTGGAAGAACATTCCAAGATGGTTCCATCTTGGCCCGCTTGGAAAGCGGGTACTGCGGGCGGAGGGAATTGAACCCTCATGGCCTTGCGGCTTTCGGATCTTCATACGACTTTGGCAAGCAGCGATGATCTACATTTCGGCAGCCAACGGGCTGACCTCTACCCGGTTGGGGCCTTTCTTCGAAGGGGTCTTGTTCTTAGGACGCGGCCTCATGATGTTGATAGCGGCCGCATCGAGCTTCGTCTTCAAATGGGCCGCGTAGTAGCAATTGTTAACCACAAAGGGCGGAGCATCCTTCCCAGCGCCAAGAGAATGATGGCGCACGAAGTACGGCCGCCAACGGCGGCACGCGCTCCGGATTGTGCCGCGAAGAACGCCCCGGCGGGGCAGCGGCAAATCCCAACAACCTCAGCGAAACGCGTCCGGGCCGGACGCTGGGCCAATCACCTCCCTGAGTTAGCCTCCGCCAGCGGCTCCGGCAAAAATCGGCTTCGGGAGGTTCAGGGTCAACGCGGCTTGTTGCGTTGACCTCTTTTGGATTTATCGTGGGTCTCTGCCGCCTTCGACGCCTTGGCCTTGGCGTCGTCCGGTTGCGGCAGCTCCCATCCCGCCATGCCCTGTAACACCCGGTCCGCGTGCTTGATCGTGTTCACGTGTCCATAGTGGGTTTCAATCATGTGGACCGAAGTTCCCATCTGCTCGGCGAGGAAATAGACGTCCACGCCTTCCTGCAATCGGAGCGTGGCGTAGGTATGCCGGAAGCAATAGGTCGAGCGCGGCACGCCCTGTGTGCCTTCGCGCAGCTTTGCTTCGTCCAGAAGGTCGGCAATCAGCTTGCTGTAGAGAGTCTTTTCAGGCTTGCCCGTGGTGTTGGTAAAGACTCTATCGTCCGGTTCCGTGGCTTTGGAGATCACGCGGATACGTTCCAGATACTCTCCGACGCTTTTAGGAGCCACCAGTTTGCGCGACTTGCCTTTGCCCTGGACAAAAAGCACAACGATCTCACGCCCCTCGCGATCTTTTGCAGGCATAATGTCGCGCCAGCGGAGATTCTTCATCTCCGCCGGCCTCATTCCTGTATTGCAGGCAATCAGGATCATGTTGTAGGTGATGGTGCGATACCAGATGCTTGAAGGTTTATCTGTCTCGGCAATCCACTTCCTTCCGACCGTGTGGAGCTTGCGGTATTCCTCCAGCGTAAACTCGTCGCGCCGCATGGTCTTGAGCTTGGGGCGCTCGTCGAAACGCTGGCTGGCCGCAACGTAGCGTCTCTTGATGGCGTAATTCATCACCGCACCGAAGATGGACATCTCCAAGCGGATGGTGGAATCGCTGATAAAAGGAACTGTCCGTTCTTCGGAAGGTTTGACTTCAATCGGCTTCAAAACCCTGATGCCCAGGGTTTGCTGAACCTTGGTGCGGCGCTCGGCTTCGGTATCCGCGAAGGCTTGCGCCATGTCGGAAGTGACTTCCCGCACGCCGTTGCGCCAGTTGCGTCCCGCGCCGTTCTCTCGCCGCCATGCAGGATAGCCACCCCAAAGCTCGTCACCGACAAGATGGACCTGCGTTGAGCCTACATATCTGTCTAAAGCGCCTTCGATAATGGCGCGAACTTTTTTGGGTCGCGCCGCGCTGATCTCTCCGCGTTTCGCCCGCGCCTCCTGGATCAGCAGATACTCTCTACCGACCTCGCGGAAGGGATGGTTGAAGACGGGGACGTCATGCTTCAAGCGAAAACGGATGTCTGCGTCTTGGTCGAAGGCGCGTTCTCGCGCCACGTCGATGTCGGTAGTCTTGAGCGAAACCGTCTTGTAGCGGTCGGCTTTGGGTATTTTCATGCGGCAATACCACATCCGATGATCCACGTCGCCACGCCGGAAGATAACTAGGCCCGGCTTGAGTTCCGCTTTGTCCGTGACGAATGCCATATTCGCCTCCGTCTTTTTTCGATGCGTCCTGTGCAGATTCCGTGCAGATTTTTCTGGCAAGTCATTGACTCTGCGTATCTGTGCAGGACTCGTATAGAGGATAGCAAAACATTATGTTGATTATTTATAATTATTTACGATATAGCTGTCATCCTGAGCGAACGGGGCCCCGAATGTCTTTCAATTCGGGGGTGGTGAGTCGAAGAATCTGCGATTGTTCTTCGATGAACTTCAGACTCACCGCTCTAGCTCTCCCAGGGGTTGACCACGGGCACACCGGCAGCGAGGAACGGCGCGGTGTCGCGCGTGGCAACTGCAAATCCATGGACGGCCGCAATAGCGGCGATCTGGCAGTCTGCAACTGAGATGGAATAGCCTTTCGCCGCGGCGCGGCTCCCCAAAAGGGCGAACGCAATCGCCGCTTCAAGGTCAAAGGAAAGAAAGCGGCCGGCAAAGAGCTTGGTCTGCAACGATTGCATGGCCAGTTCCATGCCCCGCTTTCGCTTGCCCGCGGGGAGAAGCGCGATACCGATCAGGATTTCGGACAAGACGGTCGCGGTGAGGTACAGCTTCTCAGGATCCTGCGCGTCCAGCCATCGAACCACAGATGGGTCGGCGCGCGGCTTCAACGGTTCCGAGATCACATTCGTGTCGAGAACGATCATTCGAAATTTGCCGGTTCGATTGGCCTGCGATCCCGCTTTACGTTGAGCTCGATGCCGCCATACCGCCGTCCAAAGGCGGCTAGCTCCGAGCCAATTTTGAGCCTCGGCTTCGGCGAAACGGACTCCTGAAGGATATGGCGAATCTCGGCCTCGGTGCTCCGCCCGTTCTGCGCGGCGCGTATCTTGAGCGCGCGATGGGTCTCTTCGGGAAGATTGCGAACGGTGACGGCGGGCATGAGGCACTCCTCTCTGTAGCTTGATATCAATGATAGCATATTGCATGTTGCGGCACGAGTTCCAGGCACGTTCCGGCCCAAAAGCGGAAGATTCCCGATCGGTCAACCGCACCCTGGGGCCATATACTTGCTCGGCTCGATGCAAATCCGTGCTACACTCTATCCAATCGTAGAATTCGATCTGAAGTTTTTGCCTGTTCCGGTTACCGCCTACTCGCAAACTTCCACATTGCGTTCGCGGTAAATCAGTAAAGAGGAGTAACACACAATGGAACAGGGAACAGTCAAGTGGTTTAATGATGCCAAGGGTTTTGGATTTCTGAGCCGCGAAAACGGCGAGGACGTCTTCGTTCATCACACTGCCATCCAGTCGAACGGCTTCCGTTCGCTTCAGGAAGGCCAGCGCGTTCAGTTCAACGTCACCAAGGGCCCCAAGGGCTGGCAGGCTGAGAACGTTCAGGTCGTCTAGTTCAGACCGCCTGATTCAGGCCGCCGCGGGTTAACCAACCCGGCAGCGCGGCCGAAATCGGCATCAAAGACACAAACGCAAAAAGGGACGGCATTGCTGCCGTCCCTTTTTGCGTTTAGCGAAAATCTAGTACCGTGACAATTGAATTGCGAAATGCAAAACAGAAATTAGGTGAACAAATGAACGAGTGAAAAAGTGAGCAACACGCGCTTTCCAACTTCACTTGTTCACTATTTCACTTATTCACTTGCTTACGCCGCTGGCTTCAGGCTCTTCACGCTCACCTGCGGGATCGCCGGGTGAAGGTTTGCCTTGGAAGTGTCGTGGGTGCCAAGGTATTGCAGCACGTCGTTAATTGAATCTTCAAAGCGTGAGCCGGTCTTGTGGGTGGCTTTTACGCCCTTGGCCACAAGCTGGCAAACTTCAAAACGGTTCATTCCCTGCGCAAGTGCGCGGTGAATTTTGTCGGAACGCATGACGAACTCCGGTCAACAGGTGGTTGTTTCGTGGGGTGCGGAGCTCGTCAGAAGCGATAGGACGGCCGGAGCCGAGCAGGCTGGTCAGATTCTGGTCTAGCTTCATTGTACGCCGGAAACAGATGGGGTGCCGGTTCGCCTGTGCCCCCACTGCCTCGGGCCAATATCGCGGGGCAAGGCGGCGAAGCGCAAACCTGGCCCAGGAGCGCGGTTTAGCCGCTTTCGCCCAAGTGAAATCCCTGTTAAACTAAAGGTCACACCTACCCGATGTGCGGGAAACCCCGAAGAGATTGCAGCGAAAGAGGTTACATGTGGCAGACACCACCAAGATTGAAGACAAGCTGGAACGTAAGAAACTGAAACGCACCGCCCGCAAGAAGGCCGCGCCTAAAGCAAAGCGCACCGGACCACGCGGCGAAAACAAGAAAAAGCTCAAGAAACTGGCTCGCGGAGTCTCGAAGCGCTAGGCGGCCGCTTCCGGCAATGAAAAGGGATCCCGGGTCGGCGAGCGAGAGATGAATTGCGACTGACCGGCCCGGAAGCCTATCGGCCAAGTATTTCAACTTTCACTCGGGCAAGCGCGACAGTATGTCGTGATAAACCCGAGTGAACAGACGGAATGGGTCTACCTTGCGTAACCACCCTGAGAGCGTCCATGGCGTGAACCCGAAGCACACCACAGGGTGCCCGAGAAACTCATGCTCGACAGCCCGAACGTCCATTTTTCGCAGGACCTCGAAGTACGGCTGGGCAAACCCGGAATGACAAAAGAAGGCCTTGCCCGCGCCGATGCCAAAAGGAATGATCGTTCGCGGCTCGGAGAAGTATCGATGGACCCCGTCCGTCACGCCGGGCCAAGCCTCATTGAAACAATCGTCAAGAATAATGATTCCGCCCTCGGCCAAAGCGCCTTCGCAAGTGTCAAGGTCGTGCTCGGTGATTTCAGCCGTATGTCCGCCGTCAATGCTGATAAGTCGGAAGGGGCCGCGACCAAGCTCCAGTAAATGCCTGGACGTAAGTTGCGTGGAGTCTCCCTCGGACACGACAAGACGGCTCAAGTCCGCGTGTCTATGGAGATTTCGCTTGAAGCGCTCAAGATCGCCCGCTCCGGATTTTTGGACGTTCAAGTGCTGATGTGAGAAAAGGTCGATGGCTACTGCCAGTTCATTCTCTGAACTAAGGATATACAGAAGGATGAAAAGCTTTCCATGGTGGACTCCAATTTCTGCCACGCCACCCGATACTTTGGATCGTTGCTGGTCTTGAGACAAAAGGATGATAGCCTGGGCGGCTCCAGGCAACAGCCACCCCTTTACCAATCGCTGACCGTGCTTTAAATAAGCATTCAAACTTCCCTTGCTCATCTGGGCATTCTATCAGCTCGACATTGCCTTGAACATCGAAATTGGAGTCCTCAGTTGGAAACAGTCACTGGGCAATGCTTTGTGAAGAATAAGATGGCTCGCGTATCGAAACAACGCATGAGTAAGTTCGACGGCAGTAAGGATTGTCGAGAGGTCGAAAATTCGGGTTAAGCACAACTGCAATGTGGAAGGGTGACTACTATGTAGTTAGCTGTCACCCCTCTAGCGATTGGATATACTACCCTATTGCCCGTAGGTGTAGTAAAGACGATTCAGATATTGATAAAGGTTCAGGAGGTAGGGTGCTGCAGGGCTGCCTTGATAACTTGTTACAGGGACTAAAGCGCCGGGCCCAGCCATGCCGAATCCAGGTTGTTGGCGGTAGGGTAAAGTGTTTCCGTCCGTGCTGATCCGAACGGTGAATTTGTTGCTGCTGTCGTTTGTTCGGAAGGCTACGAAAAGATCTCCGTTGTAAACCGATAGGGCGGGCGCCGCGGAGGTTTGCTCTCCGCAGGTTAGAGGATCCCAAAAGCTAAATGAATTGGCGGAGGGATTGTACTGGTAGAAGTACAAGCAGTGGCTATTGCCGCGATCTTCAAATCCCATGTAGAGAAGGCCATTGTAGAATGTCATCCCCGGCTGAAAGTTCATCTGATGCAGAAAGGTGAGATTCTGGCAGCTTTGGGTGTTGAGATTGGCCGTTGACAGCGTGCAGAGAATTGGGGTGTAAGTCTCCGCGCTCATGTAGGATACATATAGCTGGCTTGAATCGGCAGGATTTATAGCCAACGAAGGAGAGAATATCGTATTAACACCTGTCGAAATATAATAAAGGCTCCAGTTGAGTCCGTCTGTCGTTGTGGCAATATAATTGTTCTGGTTGCCTTGGTAGTTTTCGTTGAAAGCGAGATAAAGAGTTCCATTCATCGACGCTAGGGCTGGGTTATCATTGCTCACGGCGTAGCCTTCAGAAAACTGATTTAAGGGCACGGTATGAGGGCTTACAAAATTGAATCCCGAGCCGCCATTGTTAACGACCTCAATGGGGCAGTCGCCTGTTGTGCATGATTGGGTACTCGTATAAGCAACCCAGATCTGGTTGTTGAAGAAAGCGGTGGAACACCATCCCTGCCTGCAGTTCCCCCGACATTCGTTACATATGGGTCATACACATCGTTGGACCAGTTGAGATCCTGTGCGTGCGCGGAAAGGCCAAACAGCACGGAAGCGGATACAACAAGACAGCGTAAGAAACTGTACTTCATGTTAAATCTCCTTTTTCGAGATGTTGATGTTGCGGGGATTGTTAAATGCACGACCTGGCGGTTCCGACCGTCCAGCGCGCACCCTCCCGCAGTTCTACTGTGAATACCGTTAAACGAAGGAGAGCTGCGGCCGACGCGCGCGACCCGAACAATAGTAACCATCAAAACTGTATTCTGGTTACCTTGTTCATTGGCAAACGTTACCATAGATACGATGTATGGATAACTGTAGTCACGTGAAGATTGAGATAATCGTCACGTTTGATAGAGCAATTGGTCGGGTTGGGGAAAAACGCTTCCGCAAGCGATTAGTCTATTGAAAGGTTCTGACAGAATCACGCGAGTAGGGGATGGGGAGAACTGCACTGGCCAGCCAACTGCTTGCCCGCAAGTCGATCGACAAGCTGATCCGGGACTCGGAAGAACCCGAGCACCGGCTCAAGAAGACTTTGGGCCCGTGGTCGCTGACCGCGCTCGGCATCGGGGCCGTTATTGGCTCGGGAATCTTCACCGTCATCGGCACGGCCATCTCCGGGGAAAAATTCGATGCCCCCAGCATACCCAATACACCGCTGATCCACTTTATCGTCACCCATACCGCGCTCGCCGGACGGCCCGGCGCAGGTCCGGCGATTGCGCTTTCGCTGATCCTGGTAGCCGTGGTCTGCGCGCTCACTGGCCTCTGTTACGCCGAACTCGCCTCCATGATTCCCATCGCAGGCTCGGCCTATACCTACACCTACGCCACCATGGGCGAGCTCATCGCCTGGATCATCGGCTGGGATCTGATTCTCGAGTACGCCGGCTCCAACATGACCGTCAGCGTGGGCTTTGCCGCCCATGTGGTGGATTTGCTGGACTGGTTCGGCCTACACCCCTCAGCCAAATGGATATCGCCCGCCTATCTGCCCGAGGGCCTTCAGGACCTGGCCGGCAACTGGCTCTACCAGCCCGGCTGGCACTTTGGCTTCAACATTCCGGCTTTTCTCATCGTTTTGATTCTGACGGTGATTCTGGTGCGCGGCATTCGCGAGTCGGCCAGCACCAACAACATGATGGTGAGCATCAAGCTCATCGCCATACTGATCTTTGTCTTCGCGGTCATCGGCTTCATCCATCCCGGCAACTGGCATCCCTTCATGCCCAACGGCTGGGGCGGCGTGCTTACCGGCGGGTCGATCATTTTCTTCACCTACATCGGCTTTGACTCGGTCTCAACCGCCGCCGAGGAGTGCCGCAACCCGCAGCGCGATCTGCCCATCGGCATCATCGCCACGCTGGTTGTTTGCACAGCGCTCTATGTCGCTGTGGCTGTCTGCCTCACGGGCCTGGTGCCCTGGCAATCAATGGTGGGCGACGCCGCGCCCGTGGTCAACGCGCTCAAGAAGCTCTCACTGCTCCCCGGCGGCCATCCGCTCCACTGGATCAGGATGGTGGTTCTGATCGGCGCCATCATGGGCATGCTCTCGTCGATTCTCGTTTACCAGCTCGGCCAGTCCCGCGTCTGGTTCTCCATGTCCCGCGACGGCCTGCTCCCCAAGGTCTTCAGCAATGTACATCCGGTCTTTCGCACACCCGCATTTTCCACCTGGGTAGCCGGCATCGTAGTCGCCGTCCCCTCCGGCCTCTTCGACATCGGCACGCTGGCCGACCTTTCCAACATCGGCACGCTCTTTGCCTTCGTCCTGGTCTCGATCGGGGTCATCGTGCTGCGTTATCGCGAGCCGGAACGCCGCCGCGGATTCCGCGTTCCCTTCGGCCCGGTCATTCCCGCGCTCAGCGTCATCTTCTGCTTCCTCCTCATGGCCGGACTGCCCATCATCACCTGGTATCGCTTCATCATCTGGCTTGCCATTGGCCTGGTAATCTACTTCCTCTACAGCCGCCACCGCTCCGAGTTCGCCAAGCAAAAGTAGAAGAATATCAATCTTGCTCAGGCAAACTCTTTCGGTGGCAGCGGATTTGGAAAATCTCGCCTTGTAACAGGGCACGACTTCAGTCGTGCCGATTGCCGCCCTCAGTCGAAGTACGGCTTTAGCCGCTGCTAAGGCGCAAGTAGCTGACAAAAATGCAGCAGGGGCTAAAGCCCAGGCCATTTTTGCTCGCATCTTCGGCACGACTGAAGTCGTGCCCTGTTACAAGGCCTCTTCTGCCGGCATTTTGTAGCAGTTCCGGAGCTTCGTTGATATTCATCCAAAAGTAAATTATGTGCTGTCATCCTGAGCGAGCGCGGCGAGTCGATTGCCTGCCCAGAGCTAAGCCGAAGGGGATCTGCGGTTTAGAAATTATCTGCAAGGATTTGAAAATAAATTAGGGGGGTGGGGGGTATTAATTTTCTAGTCAACAGGTGCGGACCGGGCAGGTTCCTGAGAGACTGATCCGGGGAACGCGGACGCAACTTCCAGTCCTGCGGCGATCTCTTTCATGGGTTTCTCTATCCTCATTGTGCTCCGGCGGGGGATAATCTTGTGCAAGGAACAGGGGAAGGGGGCGTAGTTGCCAAGGTCCTAAAAAAACGGGTCCTGAGCACCCGGCTTTTGGGGGTCAGTCCAGGCCGGCGGCTCGCCCCCGTTTTTTTCTAGTGTGAAGCACCTCAGTAAGAACGCGAAACCGCTTCGCCCCTTCAAACCAGATGAGGCAGGTACCGAGGTCGTCAGTCCATACATCATTAGGCGTTGCGGCGACCGGCTGAAAGATTTCGATGAGGCTTGTGTTCGCAGCACGTGGAAGGAGCCACGAAGCTACTGTATATCGAAAATTCCTCCAGTTCCCGGAGGATGGATGCATGTTCACAGCGAGAATGTCGAAGTCACCGAAACTGTAAGGCCTGGTACTCACGGTGACGGACTCAGTTGTTGTTATCGTTGTTTCTGTTCCCGGCGTCGTCTTCTTGGTGGTCTTTTCCCCCGTCCTTGTTTTCTGCACCTCAACGACAAAAAGTGACCCTCTCTCATAGTGTTTTGGGTAATAGAGTTTCGGTACACCTTCCTCGAGACGTTGAAGTTTTACCTGAACGCGAGCAGCGAGGTCACTCTTTTTCAGTAAAGCGTCGTAAGGGTGATCCCCACTGAAGTCGACAGGTTGCCATCCAGAGCCCGCGACGGCCGGTATCACCTCGTTCACGAAAACAGCCTCAGCGATAATACCGCGGACTCCTCGCTTTGTCAGGTCAGATGATCTGCTGATCGCGCTCAGGATCGTGTCTGCATCGATACCCCATTCGCGCTCGAGAGGGTGCGGTATGAGCTTCCGAAGATAAAGTTTTAGGGCCCTGCGGTCCTCCTCGGAGCATTCGTCAATGAGTTTGCTAACTGCTGCGAGAGATTCGGTCATTTGCTGGTCGTCCTGGCTGCTCGGGTACAAAGGATTCGATCTCAGCGCGGTTCAAAAGAACCTTGCCGGCGATCTTAAGTACCTGGAGTCTTCCTTTCTTGATGAGTCGAGAAATGGCCTGTCGAGAAACGCCACGGATACGGGCGGCGTCCGCTTGCGAAACCCAATCGTTCCCGTTTTGGAAAACGGTTGACAATGTAAACCTATTTCAGCTACCCTTCTCTGGAGCAACACCGTATTATGGCAACAGCCGTGTCGACCAAACCGCAAACCGTCTTTGACAATGGAAGGGCTCCGCTTCCGGTGGCAGCGGGGCTGTCTCCAAACGAGCTTCCTTTGGATCACCCGGCTCGGTTGATCCCTGACGCCCCTTTCTTTACCTCGCGGCTCGGGGTTGCATATTGTGGCGATTCATTGGAAATGCTCAAGGCACTCCCGACCGCGAGCGTTAACCTCGTTGTGACCTCGCCACCCTACGCACTACATTTTAAGAAAGCATACGGCAACGAGCACAAGGATAGATATGTGAACTGGTTTCTGCCGTTTGCAAAGGAGATTCTTCGTGTCCTAAGGGACGACGGGAGCTTCGTCTTGAATATAGGCGGCAGCTACAACAAGGGGATGCCTACACGGTCCGTTTATCACTTTAAGCTGCTCATCGCTTTAGTTGAGGAAATTGGTTTTAATCTTGCGCAGGAATGTTTCTGGTATAACCCCGCGAAAATGCCGGTTCCCGCTGAATGGGTAACAGTGCGCCGGATTCGCGTCCGCGATTCCGTTGAGTACGTGTGGTGGTTTTCAAAGACGCCCTATCCGAAGGCCTCCAATCTGAATGTCCTCAAAGAGTACAGCGAGGATATGATTCGTTTGAACAGGAATGGGGTTCGTGGCGCAACAAGGCCGTCAGGGCATGTTATCCGGGATTCATTCGACAAGATCGACGCAGGTGGTTCCATCCCGCCGAACGTGACAGAAGCCGGATTTGACTTCCCCGAAAGCATGATGAAAATGGGCAATAATGCTGCCAACGACCTTTACACAAAGCGATGCAAGGAAGAGGGGATTAAAATTCACCCAGCCCGCTTCCCAGCGCTCTTGCCAAGGTTCTTCATCAAGCTCCTGACCAATCCAAACGATTTAGTTCTCGACCCGTTCGCCGGGTCACTTACAGCGGGCGCTGTTGCGGAACAGCTAGATCGTCGTTGGATTGCAGGAGAGACCGTCGAAGAGTATCTAAAGGCTGGCACTTTTCGCTTTCAAGGGTTTTCACAGAATCCCATGCTCTTCTAGCCGGGTACCCCACATCTCGAATTTGAGATGTGGGAGGCGAAGAATCTCAACCGTCCGTTTCTGGGTATCCGAAGGGAGTAGTGGGCTTCAGCCTCGCTTCGACAGCAGGCAATGCGCTCCCCGCGCCGCAAGCGCCTTATCGAATGTAACCAGCATGCCGCCTGCGGCGTTTGCGTGTGCCAGCATCCACGCATCGGCCCACACCTTGGGCGAGGCTGTTCGGCCCGCCGCCCTTTCGCGGAATCTCTTCTCGGCATCGGGTGGCTCCGGAACGAAAGTGACCCGGTCGTCGTCGAAGAAGCCATCGTAGACGCGCCATGCCTCGTCAACGGTGAGTGGCTTTCCGTCCATGGCTGCCGCCGTTGTGATCAGGCGCAGGAATCCAAGTTGGGACGGACGTACGAATGCGATCGATCCGTCGTGCTGCCGCCACCAGCGCTTGGCCTGGGTATGGTGAGCGTGTTCGTGCGTGGCCAGCGCCAGCCAGACGTTGATGTCCGGAACGCCGAGTCCTGCGGGGATGGGATCAACGAGCTGCTTACGGGAACTCGATGAGCTCATAGAGCTTTTCATTGGTCATGTCCAGCTTGCGGCCCGCAGGTGGAATCAGCGACGTATCCAGACTGAGCCGCCGTTTGGGCCGGGTAGGCCTGGTCTCATCCACTGCCCGTTCGATGCCGGCCAGAATCAGCTTGCGCGCGGAGCAGCCCTTGCGCGCGGCTGCCTCGTGCAGTCGGCGGTGCAGATCCTGCGGGAGGTCGATGGACGTGCGGATGGTGCTTTGCGCCATGCTTTAATGTGTTCCAAACGACTTAAATAAGTCAAATCGCCAAATAGAACTAAACTGAAAGAGTGACCGACATCTCCGCCTTCATCCGCCGCCTCCCCAAGGCCGAGCTGCATCTGCACCTCGAAGGCACCATTGTGCCCGCCACGCTGGCGGAGCTGAGCGCCCGACACGATGCCGTGCCCCTGACGCTGGACCAGGCCGAGGCCCTTTACCGTTTCACGAACTTCACGGGCTTTCTCGACGCCTTCAAGGCCGTCTGCCAGCGGCTCGTCACGCCCGAGGACTACGAGCTGGCCGCTTGGCGCATGATCGAGCGCCTGGCCGAGCAGGGCGTGGTTCACGCCGAGGTCTACGTCTCAGTCGGCGTCATCTACATGAGCCGCAACCACGACCCCGCTGCCTTTGAGCCCATCTTCGCCGGCCTGGAGCGCGCCCGCGAACGCGGCCAGAGCGAACTGGGCCTCTCGCTCTACTGGATCTTCGACGCCGTGCGCCACTTCAGCGTTGCCGAGGCCGAGCGGGTCTTCCTCAAGGCCGCCGAGATGCGCCCGCAGTACCCCTCCATCGTCGCCATCGGTCTCGGCGGCGACGAGCGGCGCGCCGGCTCCGAGCCATTCCGCTCTCTCTTTGCCCAGGCAGCCAAAGCTGGCCTCCGCCTCACCAACCACGCCGGCGAAACCACCGGTCCCGAGTCCATCCGCGAGGCGCTCTCCATCGGCTCCGAGCGCATCGGCCACGCCGTCTCGGCCGTCAAGGACTTCTACCTGATCGAGGAGTTGAAGGCGCGCGCCACGCCCATCGAGCTCAACCCCACCTCGAACGTCCGCACCGGCGTCTGCGCATCGTTTGCCGAACACCCGCTGCGGCGCTACTTCGATGCCGGTCTCCTGGTCACGCTCAACTCCGACGACCCGGCCTTCTTCGGCTCCGATCTCGCCAACGAGTTCCTGCTGGCCCACACCGTCCAGGGCTTTACCCGCGACGAACTCCGCCAGTTGGCAGCCAACTCCATACGCGGCAGCTTTCTTCCCGAACCGGAGAAGATCGAGTGGCTCTTCCAAATCGACACCATAAGGTAAACAGGCTTCGGCCCGTTCCGAGCGCTCTTGCAAGCGAAAAAAACTAAATCTGCGGTATCATGAACGAGTAGGAGGCTGCCCGATGTCCACCGAACCTGAACCGCAGACGCTAGAGGAAGAGTCCATTGCGGAAAACAAATGCGCAAGCACCACACTGCGCGTGATTGGCTGGTTCTCCGTCGGAATGGCCGTGGCCGCGCTCGGCATCTACCTGGGCTACGAAGTGCGCAGCCGCTACAAGTTCAAGAAGCGCACCCCCTACGATTTCTACTCGAACGCCGGCGAGCACCACGCCAGCGAGTTCGGCGTGGGCATCTAGCTCCTCAGCCCCATTCAGACCGCCATATGCCGCCTTCTGGCGGCATTTGCCATTTGCACCGCATGTTTGTGTGGGGTGCAGTTTCCGAATTGGTAATCAATCGCCAAGAATGCAGCGCTAGCACCAAGCACGATCAGCTACGGTTTGTTCGCGAGTTCCTTGACGACCTTGCGCATCCCTTCCATCAGTCGTGGGTCAGATCACTGTTCCAGACCCCGAACACAGGCGCAGTCATGCCGTCGGTGTGCCAGCTTCTCCGTGAAAGTGGCCCACCCACCAAAAACCTTCGACATATCATCATTGCCAGCCAGCAGATTTCGATACAATCATGTTGAATTCAATTATTATTATGCATCTAACTTGCTTGCTGCAGCTAACGGCCTCGCTATTGCTCATCTTCGCAACGAATCTCGCAACTGCGGAGACAGACATTCCGATGCAGTTGTGCACGCCCATTTCCACGGGGAACTGCGCGACTCCGCCTCGTTGGCTGAAGCCGCCCGCAATGAAATTCTCCCGCAGGTCGACAGGGCAGCAACCTGAGAAACTGGTCGGTTTGGATCTCGTTGTTGGGGCGGACGGCTTGGTCCATGACATTAAGGTCGCGAAGTTCTCCGACGATGAATTGACGGACGAGGTAATTGCATCTGCCAAGAAATGGAAATTCGCCCCGGCAACTTTCCAAGGACAGTCGGTGGCGGTAGCGATTCGCGTCATTGTGCAATTTCACGCAATCGGAGATCCGGCTATCGGCTTTGCGCCGATCCGAGCAACTTGGGCCGATCCGGCCGAGCTGCAAAAGTTGTACGTCGATGCTAGCCAAGCGCTCGGCCGGCGCGATTATCAGGCGGCGGTTGCTCTGTCCCGGCAACTGATTGCGCTCGAGCCGCTGTACAGACGGATCCGTCTTGTACTCGGCGAGGCCTTGGTTGATTTGCAACAATACGAGGACGCCGAAGCGGTGCTCCAGGAAGAGATCAAGCTCGAACCAAAAAGTCCATTTGCCTACAACGCTCTCGGGTGGGCCTATCAGCACCACTACAAATATGAGGAAGCGATCGCACAGTTCAAGAAACAAATCGAAATCACTCCGGACGCTCTTGCTCCGCACGCTAATCTAGGTGTCTTGCTGTGCTCGCGTAAGCGGTGTGGTGAGGCGAAGCCCGAGCTAGAAAAGTCTTTGGCGCTCTCTCCTGGAGAATCGCGCGCCTTGCTGGCGGAAGGCAAATGCGACATTGACCTGGGAAACACCGCCCAGGGAATCTCAGAGATGGAGCAGGCCGCCAATCAGACCGCTTCTTCAGCTTCATGGGACCAAGCCGCTTATCGGTTGGCGGAGCGGAATGTCGAGCTTGATAAGGCCCGAAAGTGGGCTCAAATGGCCATCACGATTGACTCGGTGTTTCTGCAGGACCTTTCTCTCGATCATGCGACGCCAACCCAAATGAGCAAGGTGAATACGCTCACAAATTACTGGGACACTTTGGGATGGGTCTATTTCCGGATGGGCAGCGATGATCGGGCTCTCAGCTATGTCGATGCGGCATGGCGGATGCATCCAACCCCGACCAAGGGTGACCACCTGGGACAGATTTACGAGAAGCTCGGGCGGCGAGACGACGCCATCCACGCCTATTCGATGGCGATCGCCGCCGCCGACCTGACGAAGCGGGGGGCATCGAGTCCGGAAGACTTAGCGGAGGCCAGGGAAAGGCTTACGCAGTTATCGGAGCAGGGAGCCGATATTGCTGCCCTCGTCGAGCGGGGTCGTGCCGCCCTTGAAGCTCTTCGTTCGGTCACAGTTGAGAACCCCGCAAAGCACGCCGGAAGCGCCGATTTCATCATTAAAGTTGTGGGGGACAAGACGATGGACGTGCACCTGGTCGCGGGCGACGCCTCCTTTGCGCCGTTTTCAGAAGTGCTGCGAAGATCGGCGCTTCCGTTGCATGTTCCGGAGGAAAGTGAAGTGGAGATTCTGCGGCGAGGTACTTTGAGTTGCAAGGAGGAAGCCGGCGAGTGCCACTTTATGCTCCTGGGGACCGAGGAAGCGGAAGAACTTGCTACCCGAGAGGCTGACGCTGCGAAGACAAAGATGGCAAACTAGGTCTCGACAGAATCAAAGTTAACCAGTCTGTTTGTTGCAATGTCTGGTTTCCTCGTCAAGGCCAGCTCGACCGGGTCGGCTGGACACTGGCCCGCCTCCCGCAAGAGAGTATCGCATAGCCATTCGGCAAGCGTTTTTCCGTCCTGACGGGCCCCGGTATCTTTTTGAGTTCCGGGCGGATTGTCGCCAACTCGCAAGCTACACCGCTCCTCATCATCGCGACATGCCCGCTCATCCGCGGCTCAAGGCCCAATTCTGCATTTCAATCCTCCACCCTACCAGCGCTTCCCGGTACACTGATGCCGATGCCTGTTGCCGCCATCGTTCTTGCCGCTGGAGCCAGCCGCCGCCTCGGCCAGCCCAAACAACTGCTGATGCACGGAGGTGAAACCCTCATCGCGCGCGCGATCCGGCTGGCCAACGAGGCCGGCGCAACGCCTGTGATCGCAGTGCTCGGCGCCCATCAAGAGCGCATCCGTGCGGCCGTCTCATTCAACAAAGTGGACAATTTGGAAAACGCGATCCCTGTTGTCAACAACGATTGGGAACAGGGCATTGCAACTTCCATCCACGCTGGGCTCCGCGCCGTTGAGGACTGTGCGCCGCAAGCCTCCGGCGCTCTGATTCTGGGTTGCGACCAGCCCCGGCTTACGGCCGAGTACCTGCGCGCATTGCTTGGTGCCTTTGCCGCGCAAGCCGCCCCTACCATTGTGGCCTCAGCCTATGCGGGAGTCCTGGGCATTCCAGCCGTTTTCCCCCGCGCCACCTTTGCCGACTTGCTTGCGCTTCGAGGCGATAAAGGCGCGCGCGCTCTACTCGCCCAGCCACTGTGCACGCTGATTGCGCTGCCCTTCGCTGGTGGAGAAGTCGATATCGACCTGCCCGCCGATCTCGACGAGCTTCGATAGTCTGTTCCGAAGTCGCTACGGCCTGTGGTCGCCGAACACCACCGCTGTAAACAGGAAGATGTCCGTGTTCTCATCCTTCCAGCAGCCAGCGCTCATACCCGCTTTAACGCAGGTCTGCTCCAGAAACGTCTGCCGATCCCATTTTTGTTCAACGGGCACCTGCGGAAGCAGAAGCCCCTCAGATGCGCCGTTCTTCATCAGCAAGCCGTGCTCGCCAATCTTGATCTGTTCAACGTCCGTCACGCGGCGCAGGGGCGAAAGCACTGAGATCTCATATTCGAGCTTCGGCAGCTCCGAAGCCGAGACAGGATGGAATCGCGGGTCGCGCAGGGCGGCCAGAGTGGCCGTGTCACGCACCGTCATGTAGAGCGGCTTCATCGCGGAAGAATAGCCGATGCAACCGCGCAGCGCTCCCGATTCGTGCAGCGTCACAAACGCGCCGCGCTCCTGATTCAGCGCTTCGTTTGCGCTCGCTGTTGGCTCATGCGCCTCGTTCTTGTTGACCGCGTGCTCCACCGACGTGCGCGCCAAGGCAAGCAACTCGCTCTTCTCATGCTCGCTGAGTGAGAATGGAGTCTCTTCGGCCGCGCCGTTCTGAGCCTTTACGAAGATGTCAGCGCTGTATCCGACCACGCGCGAGCGATCCCCAGTAACATCGCCGGAGTTGGCGTACTTCAGCACCTGTGCCCGGTTCGCTCCCATGCGTTCGGCGGCAATCATGGCGGCCACAATGGGCGCGCCGCCGCAGGCTTCCCATACTCGCGGCTGAAAGTTGCGCGACATGCTGAAGTAGTCCCACTCCTCCAGCGCATGAAGAGTCTTGTGGTCCATCTTCTCCGCATCGTCGTAGGAGTGGTAGTGGGATAAGTCGGAGCTAGCCAATACGAGCGTATCGCCGCCCGCGCCGTCACTCTCAATCAGCTTTGCCAGCGCCACTCCCAGCGCGCGGCTGTTCTCGTAACTCTGGTCTCCCATCACAACAGGGACCAGCTCGAAATCGCCCAGCACCCGTTGCAACCACGGCAGCTCCACCTCGATGGCATGTTCCGCGCCTGCCGATGTCGCATCGTGTCCCCTGCCGGAAAGCCGAATGGTCGAACTCATTGCCACCAACTGTTTTCCAAAGGCCTTGTCAACCGGCACTGTGCCCAGGGGCGTCGAGTAAGCGTCGCCCTCGTAGACCGAAGTGAAGTCGAAAGACTCGAAGTGCGACGGCGCAATCACTACCACGCGCGCAAACTTGCGCCCCTTCAGCGCGGCATACGTGTACGCTGCCACCGGGCCGGAATATGGATATCCCGCGTGCGGCGCAACCACGGCCAGAATCTTACCCTGGATAGGCGGCTCGGATACACGTGACAACATGTCGTCGATCGTTGCCATGAGCGCCTTTGGATCGGCTGGATAGAAACTGCCGGCAACTCCGGCTTGCCTCACCTTCAGTGGATCCGCGGCGCGAACATGCTGCAATGGCGCAACCGCCATGAGCGCCGCGACTTGAGCTGCCAGCCAATACATCTTGTAACTCCTCCCAAAGCCCATCTGCCCGGCCTCCGCATCACACTCAAGTGTGCCAGATGCCTGGGATCGGATGCAGACACGATGGGCACCGATCGTCACGAATGAGCATCCGGCCGGCCGTGAACCCAACGCGCTCCACCAACAGGCTCCTGCACTGCGGGCAATACGTGTTTTGCGCTGGATGCCCCGGCACGTTGCCTAGATAGACGTAATGCAGCCCCTCGGCGTCGGCAATCGCCTTGGCGCGTTCCAGCGTTGACACCGGCGTGAGGGCCAGATTCTTCATCTTGTATCCCGGATGGAACTGCGTGAAATGCAGCGGCACGTCGACGCCAAGGTTAGCTTTGATCCATTGCGCCAGCCCGCGAAATTCCTGATCGCCGTCATTGCGGCCCGGCACAACCAGGTAGACGATCTCCGTCCACTTACCTATTTTCTTGAGGGTCTCCAGCGAATGCAGCACCGGCTTCAACTGGCCGCCAACCACCTCTTTGTAGTAAGACTCGGAGAATGCCTTCAGGTCGATCTTGACCGCGTCCATCTTGCCGTACGCGGCAATCAGCGCGTCCTCTCGCATGTATCCATTGGATACAACGATGCTGCGGATGCCAGCTTCGTGCGCGGCGTCGGCGGTGTCCATCAGGTACTCGGCAAAGATCACCGGCTCACTATAAGTGAAGGCGATGGTGGGGCAGCCGTATTGCTTGGCCAGCTCGACGACCCGCCGCGGCGGAGCATAATCGGCGGGAACCTGCTCTGGAAGCGATTGCGAGATCTCCCAGTTCTGGCAGAACTTGCAGTTCACGTTGCAGCCGGCCGTCCCCACCGAGAAAGCGGCCGTCCCCGGCAGGTAGTGGAACAGCGGCTTCTTTTCAATGGGATCGACGTGCGCCGCGCACACGCGCGAGTGAACCAGCATGTAATAGGTTCCGCCGCGATTCTCGCGCACTCCGCAGTGGCCGCGCTTCCCCTCCAACACCGTACATTCGCGCGGACACAGCTCGCACTTGATTCTGTGGTCTTGAAGCTTCCGGTAGAACTTCGCCTCGACCGTGAATCGCGCGTCGTCTGGACGTTGCTCAGCTTCGTCGGTCGGGGTGTTCGTAAGAACCGTCTTGTCAGGATTCGGTCGACTGGCGATTTGGCTAGTGCTCATAGGGGTTCTCCCCTGCATCCGCGACCAATGCCGGCGTCTGGATCTACGTGCGTCGAACGATGTGGAAAGACCCATTAGGCAAAAAGGATTAACTTCGCATCAACCCACGCCCGCCTCAGGCCAAACCACCTCAAACTATTCTTATCGCAGCCGATGCGGTTTTTGCAGTGACGAATAGCACGTCTCTGAATCGCACCCGGCGATCGCCCGACGTAGGCGCACGCGCGGGAGTTCGCCAACGCGTTCGAATCCGGCCACTCCTCTTGCTCCCGAGCCATGCACTTCATCTACCATCAAAGCAGCCCATGCCCGCCAAACCCAAGCTCGGACAGAACTTCCTCAACGACGCGCAGGCCGTCCAGCGCATCGCCACCTCCCTGGGCGATCTCTCCGGCCGCGCCGTCATCGAAATCGGCCCCGGCGCCGGCGCCATCACCTCTGCCCTCGCCGCCCGAGCCGCCCACGTGCTGGCTGTCGAACTCGACCACGACCTTGCCGCCCATCTTCGCACCCAATTTCCTCCCGCCCGCGTCACCGTCATCAATCAGGACGTGCTGAACTTCAACTTCGCAAGCGCCCTCGCCGAATTTGCGCCAGCACTCTCAGCTGCCGTTCAGCGGCTGCTGGTCTTTGGCAACCTTCCCTACGGCATTACCTCGCAGATCCTCCTCAAGCTGGCCGCAAGCCATGCCTCGCTCGACCGCGCTGTTCTCATGGTTCAGCGCGAAGTGGCCGATCGCATTACCGCAACCCCTGGCTCGCGCGACTACGGTTTGCTTTCTGTCACCGTGCAAATGTACGGCCCCGCCGAAAAACTCTTCACGCTGCCGCCGGAGTCCTTCACGCCCCCGCCCGACGTCTACTCCACCGTCTTCCGCTGGCGGTTCGCCCCGCGCTTCGCCGAACTCGGCCTTGAAGAAGCTACATTCCTTCCCTTCGTCCGCAAAGCCTTCGCCCAAAAGCGCAAGACCCTCGCTAACAATCTTCGCGCCGCCGGCTTTTCGCCCGCCGCCGCAGCCGCTGCACTGGCTCAGGCCGCAATCGATCCGCAAGCGCGCGCCGAAGCTCTGCCCATTGAAGCCCTCGCGGCTCTCTGGCACAGCCTCCAATCTCCGTGTCCAGTTGGACCGGCCGCGTCCCTGCTCTAACTCTGAAAGTTAGCGGTCGAAAAACGCCGCCGCAACACTTTTCCATAACTCGTGTCTCCATGAATGTGAGAGCGGATCGGCAAAGGAAACTCAAACAAGCCGCCGCCTCCCAAGGAGATACACCCATGAAACTTTCTATGTTTGGCGTCGGACTTCTCGCACTTAGCTCCACCATTGGCTTTTGCCAGGCTGCTCCCATGCATGCCCCGGGCCATCCAGCCACAATCAACCAGCGCCGTGAAAACCAGCAGCAGCGCATTGGGCAAGGTGTAAGAAGCGGCCAGCTCACCGCCCGTGAGACAGGCCGCCTGGAGCGCCGCGAAGCATCCATCGGACGCACGGAACGGCACATGCGCGCCGACAATGGCGGCCGCCTCACTCGCGGCGACCGCGTTGCTCTCAACCATCGCCTCAACCGCACTTCGCGCGCCATCTACCGCGACAAGCACAACGCCGCAAGGCGGTAAGTCTCTCCGCGATTTATGACGCCAAAGGCCGCCCGATGTAAGTTGGGCGGCCTTTTCTGCGTAATGTCTCACTGAGTTATCGATAAGTCATCGCAGCACGTCAGCGGCAATCCTGAAAACTAACTTACTAACTCATGGGTAGAATCTCCGGGCACAAAACCGGCCGCAAGGCAACGGCTTCTTCGAGGAACCGTCGGCTTGCGGCCGGTTTTCGCTGCACTGTTACAAACAGTTAGCGCACAGTACAGGAACTCTATCGGTGAGTTCCACCACCACCGCTGCTGGCGCCTCCGCCGCTGGGATGCGAGCCGCCACCACCACCGCCAGAAAATCCGCCGCCACCCCCACCCGAAGGATGACTTGCCCCGCCGCCGCCGGAATACCCGCCCCCGCTCGCGGAATGGCTCGGCGCACCGCCTGAATTTCCGCCGGAGGTACCACGCCCGGCCGCCGGCGCGGGGTGACTGCCAGCATTCGACGGCCTCACCCCGGGAGAACTGGTTGAATTGCCGGTGCGGCTGGTCCAAGGGCTGGATCCCGGCACGCTGGCCGGTCCGCCAACTGTCCTCGCTCCTGTGTACGTCGTCCGGTTCACAAACGCAGAGGCGGAGTGGTCATACAGCGGCCGCGGGTTCAGCGGACGAATGGGCTGCACGGTCTGCCCAGCAATCACCACCGGGGACTTCCCATCCCGCGCTGGCAATGCGGCACTCCCACCTGCCGGGCGCCGATTGACAGCAAGGATCGGCGGAGCCCCGAGCAATCCGCCCCGGCCAATGGGCGGATGAGGCCGCGGATGGGGAGGCGGAGGAGGACGATATCCACCATAGCCTACCCCAATATTCGGGCCAAGGTAACCTCCACCGCCCCACCAGGGAGAGCAGCCGCCCATCCCGGGCATCCAGCCCCATCCAAAGCTGTCGTAGTAGTTCCAATTGCCGCATTGATACGGCAAGAAGCCCCAAGAGTAGTTCGATACCCAGATATAGCCAAACCGCGGCGTCCACATCCAGTAGCCGCTGCCGTATGGATCCCATCCCGCGCCAGATGCCGCATAGGGCGACCAGACATTCCCTTGCCCCGGCAAGTTATACCAGCTTCCGTTGGCATCCAGGTCGCTCCACGCTGGGTTGCTGCTGTCGGCAAATCCCTTCGTCACAGGGGTCTTCGACGCGGCCTCGGCCGTCAGCACCTGGTCGCGGTCGGAGTTCCACGAGTCCCACGAGTCCGGTTCGATCGATTCAGCCAGGTCGTAGTGGGTCGGATCGCCGGCATTGAGGGTCACGCTTTCGCCCCCATGCACATCCACCGCCATCGCACTGCCCCGCTCCATGTGCGCATTGCCTGAAAACACGGCCAACTCGCCCGGAGGCGTGTCCAGGTTGATTCGCAACACCGTATAGCCCGTCGCCGTCACCGCGCTGTCGCCAAATCGTATGCGAATCGTCCCCGCCTGCCCTCCGCCCTGCACCTCAAAGTAGCCTAGCCCGCCCTCCAGCACAATCTCCGCTTCGCCTGACTCGCCCTGCCCGCGCAATACCGTCAATGTGAGCGAACTGTTCGGCGAAAGCCGCGCCACGCTCCCGTCTTCAAACTGAATCTCCGCACGGCCATCTTCGGCTGTCGCCACCCTGGTTCCCTCAAACAGCGGGGCATTCGCTACAGCCTGATCCGAAATCAACTGGTTTCCCTGCGAGATCAGCACCTGCCCGTCCACGCTGCTCAGCCGCTCGGCGCGAGCCGGCTGAGCCGCATCATCGGCCCACGCCGCGGATGACAGCAAACCAGCGCTGAAGGCAATCGTCGTTAGCCCCAGCAACCCGGCGCCCATCGCGCTTCCAATCAACCTTCTGCGATTCTCAATGTGATTCACAGCGTTCCACCCTTTCAGCGCCCCGCCACGGGACGCAACTCACCCTACCCGCCAGACTCATACTGCTTAGGACACCCTCGCGCCCCGAAAAGTCGCTTCAAAATCCCGCATGGAGGAGATTTATTTCTCCTCGGTCCCCGTTCCGGCCAGCAGAACCCGGGCGCGCTTCCTTACCCGTTCCATCACCGCGGGATCGTTTGCCAGCCGCTCCAGAATGCCTCGGATGGTGCAAACCTGCTCCAGTCGCCCCGATCCAACGGCCTCCACAAGATACTCCGTTTCACTGTCCAGTCCCAGCCGGTCGTGTTGCATTAACACCTCCAGCCGCGCGCCTTCCACAATGGTTCCCGCAACCGCCACCAGCGAGTCGCCCAGGGCTTGTATCTCCTTGTCTTGCGAGTAATTGAACTCGCAGACCCAACCCCCATCGGGTCCGCTCAATTGCAGCTTCTTTTGTCCCTGGAAGGCCACTTTGAGGTGGCTCTCGCACTCGGATTTAGATGACTTGTGCCGCCGCGCCGTCTGAAAGACGCGCTCCGCAAACCCCGCGCTTACCTGAATGTCCCGGTCCACGCTCGGCGCTTCAATCCCCTGCGTCTGCGCCTGCGCCTCGCCCTGCGAACCCTCGCTCGTCGGACTGCGCCGCTCGGAACGGAAATGACCGCTCCCATCCGGGCGAATCGTCAGCGTCCAATGCGACGGCGAAAGCCCTGGGTGGGAGAAATCCACCTGAAACACTGCCCCCGCGTCAGCCCCGACCTCGCCCTGCCCCGGAAGCGCCAGCGCCGCCAAAGCCAATGCCAGCCAAACAGCCCTCATCGTCCAACTCCTTGCAGCCCGAGCGTCTCTGCCGTATGAATGTGGCAGATCGCAATCGCAAGCGCATCGGCCGCATCCGCCGGCTGCGGAATCTCAGCCAGCTCCAGCAGCCGCGCCACCATGAACTGCACCTGTTCCTTTTTCGCCAGCCCGTAGCCCACCACGCTCGACTTGATCTTCAGCGGCGCATACTCGGCCACTGGCAGACCCTGCACCGCCGCCGCCAGCAGCGCCACGCCGCGCACCTGTCCCAGCTTCAATGCCGACTTGGCGTTCACTGAGTAGAAAACCCCCTCGATCGCCACCGCATCCGGCTTCCAGCACTCCAGCTCGGACGAGAGTTCCCGAAACACCTGCTCCAGTCTTTCTGCCGTCGAAAGCGCCTTCTTCAGCCGGATCGCCCCCATCGCCTTCATCACCAGCCGAGGCTGCCGCCCCGCGTCGCCTGACTCCACAACGCCGAACCCCGTAACCTCAGTCCCGCAATCGATCCCGAAGACCCGCATTGGCTGCAAGTCTACCGCATGAACGCTCTCCACGCACTCCCTTCCCAAAAACAGATCGGTCCTCACGCGTTCCTTCAACCCCATACGCGCCTGCCGTTGGCGCCGCCAAGGATGCTCTCGTCCCCCTGCCGCGAACCGAACCCTCAAAGCGCGAGGTACCGCCCAAACGAAGCAACACGTCCGCACTTTGGCAATCCACCGGAAACCAAATGAATGCTTGACGATGCAGGTCATCATCGGATGTACTCGATGCAGGCAGTCCCTTGCCTGAAAGGCCTCCCCATAAGCTATGACTTTTGAACCAGGGCAACGGATCGGCGACTACGAGATCGTGGCAAAGTTGGGCGCCGGAGGTCTCGGCGTTGTCTATGAGGTGCGCCACCTGATTTCGCAGCGACGCGAAGCCATGAAGATCCTGTTGCCGGATCAGATGGGAACGCCCGAGATGGTCGAGCGCTTTCGCCGTGAAGTTCAGACTCTGGCCGCGCTCAGCCACGCCAACATCGCCGCTCTCCACACTGCTTTCTACTATGAAAACCAATTGGCAATGGTCATGGAGCTCATCCACGGCGAGACACTGGGCAGTCTCCGTCTCAAAGGGACTATCACACTGCCTCAGGCTCTTGACTTCGCCGCACAGATCCTCCACGCGCTTACCTACGCGCATGGCCTCGGCGTCGTGCATCGCGACATCAAGCCGTCGAACATCATGATTGCTGAGAAGAATGTGGTGAAGCTGCTTGATTTCGGCATCGCGCTCACCGCGCAAGCAACCGAATTGACGCAAACCGGGTTCATGCTGGGCTCGCTGAATTACATGTCTCCGGAACAGGTGAATGGGAAGAAAGCCACTGCCCAATCCGACATTTATTCGGTCGGGGTAACTCTCTACGAGCTATTGACCGGCGTCCTCCCTATCACAGGAACGACCAACTACGAGATCATGCTGGGTCACATGGAGCGCGTGCCCGTTCCTCCGCATCAGGTTGCCCCGCAGATCCCGATTCCCATCTCCGATGCAGTGATGCGCGCGCTGGCCAAGGATCCCGCTCAACGTTTCACTTCGGCGGACGAATTTCTACATGCTCTTCAGTTGGATCACAGCGCGAGGGAACGTGCTGCGGCGGTCCCTCTGCCGCTCACCAAGCCGGTAGGCACAGCCTCCCAGCACTCGGCCGGATCGCCGCCTCAGAAGATCCCTTCCGCCAGCGGAATGCAGAATCTATCTCTCGAGGAAGTGAGCCGCAAGCTTGCCGTATATATCGGCCCGGTCGCAAAGTTCGTCGTGAAGAAGCTCGCGGCCCAAACCGACGATGTGGACACCATCTATCGCGAAGCCGCCAAGCAGATCGGCTCCGACACCGATCGCGCCGCGTTCCTCAGGTCGAAGTCCAAATAGCTTGCTTACCCGTTGAGCATCTCGAAGGCCTTTACCAGGCTGGTGTGCATTCGATTGAAGGATGCCGTGACTTCCGCGATCTCGTCTTTGCCCTTGATCTCAAGCGCGGGCAGATCGATCTCACCTTTGCTGATGACGTCTGCGTTTCGTGAGACTCGGCGCAGCGGGCGAATCACGATCATGTACATGGCCACGTCGATCAGCACAATCGTCAGCAGAAAGATCGCGCCCAGGCTGATCAAAAGCTCTCGAAAGCCCCTTTCTGCAAGGGCAATCGGAACCGACATGGGCACCGACACAATCTGAGCCCCGACAATGTCGTTGGCTTTCCAGCCGAATCCATGATCGGAACCGTAGTGCCGGATCATTGCTTTCCCAGCGAGCAACGGCTGACTGTGGCACTGTAAACAATCCTGTGCTGCAACAATCGGTGAAGCGACGTAGAGCACCGGTCCGGTCGGTGTGCTTCGCTCCCCCGAGTGCTTGGTCTCAGTGGGATGATCGCGGAAGTAATGGATCAGGTCGGCCTCCCAGTCCGTAGCGCGATCGTCCAGGTTGGTCGGGTTCAGCGCCGCTTCGCGAAGCACGTAGTCGGAATAGGAGGAGCGGAGGTACTTGAACGTGACATTTACCGCAGAGAATGGGATGGTCTGGGCCAGAAAGCCGCTGCTGTGTTGAGGCGTTCGTTCGAGGATGGGGCTGACCTGTTCCACGGTGTAGTTCTTGGTGGCGCTGGCGCTGGCTTCCATCAGCTCGGCCTGCTGAAGCACCTGATCCCGCGCGTTGCTCATCAGGAATTTGTAGGCAAAGTGCGAGATAAGAAACATGCCCAGCCCGAAAACCACCACCAGCACCAGGTTGAACTTTGTCAGCAGCTTCACGTTTACCTCCTCGGAGAAAACAATCATATAGTTCGTGGCGCAACCCGCCAACAAAACCAAAGAATGCTTAATTTTCAGACGGATGCAACGCTGACCGGCATCGGAATCGCGGCCTGACCGCGAGTCGAAATCCGATGCGCCTGCCCCCTACAGCGCTTCCGAGGGTGCCGGAGGGCCGCCTTTTTCCTCTTCATTTTCTTCTTGACAAACTCCTATAGGTGCGTGCTAACTTACCGTTAGTGGACGCTTACCTACAAGCCGGACTGGATGCGCTCGGGGACTCGACCCGTATGGCCATCTTCCAGAAGCTCGCTGGCGGTCCCATTGCCGTCCACGAATTGGCCCGTACTTTGCCCGTCAGCCGTCCTGCGGTCTCCCAACACCTGCGCGTTCTCAAAGACGCAGGCCTGGTGACCGACAGCCGAGCCGGAACCCGCCGTCTCTACCAGTTGAATCCGGAAGGCATCGCCCGCCTGCGCGCTCACTTTGACCAGATGTGGAGTCAGGCCATGAGCGCATTTCAAACCTCTGTCGAACAAATCCCCAACGGAGAAAAACATGGCAAACCTACTGGAAGAAGCCGTAGTCCGCAAAAACGTACGCGTTCAGGCTCCCATTGAGCGCGCCTTTTCCGTCTTCGTCGAACAGATGGAGACATGGTGGCCCGCAACCCATCACGTAGGCAAAACTCCTTTCGAGGCGATCTTCGTGGAGCCGCGCGTGGGAGGCCGATGGTACGAGAGAGACGTCGCGGGCAACTTGAACGATTGGGGCACGGTGTTGGCGTGGGATCCGCCTCATCGGGTCACCTTCTCCTGGCATGTCGGTCCCGGACACGACCAGCCGGATTGGGTCTGTGACCCGGACATGGCCAAGGCGAGTGAAGTCGAGATTAAATTCACGGCCGAAGGACCGGGAACGACTCTCGTTGAGCTGGAGCACAGCAAGTTGGAGCGCCATGGCGAGGGCTATGAGCAGTTGCGCGCCATCTTCGACGGGCCAGGCGCCTGGAGCGACATTCTGGCGCTCTACGCCAAAGCGGCAAACGCGGAATGATGACGATGAAGCCCACAATCTTTCTTCGCATCGCATCCGCGCTGACGCTCGTTCACGCGATCCTGCACACCATCGGCGGCGTCTTCGGCAAACCTGGGCCGGGCGCCGCCGCAGTGGCCTTCGCAGCCATGCAATCCAACCAATTCCTAGTCATGGGGCTGACTCGAACATACGCCGACTTCTACAGGGGCATGGGCCTCGCCGGTACCATTTCTATGACCGCTGAATCCATCGTCTTCTGGCAACTCGGTTCACTGGCGAAGACCCATGCCCTGCGCTTGCGTCCTATCCTGGCGACATTTGCGATCGCCTATATGGCTTTGGCCGTCAACTCCTCGTTCTATTTCTTCCTGGGGCCGGTGATCACCGAGATCCTCATCGCCCTATGCCTGGGCCTGGCCATTGCCACGGCAAAACAGCCACAAGTCGCCTAAACGGGATCGACAAACAGAATTCAATCAGGTCGTTCGCCCGATCCCTGTCTCTCCATCTTTGGCAGCAACTCTTTGGGAGCCGGCCTGCATCCGCAGTTCTTCGCGTGCTCCAGATGCCACGCGACTCGCTCTTTCTCGGTGGCTCCGCTTGGCATCTTGTGTTGTTTGTGCCACTCCCGGTTCAACGTCCCTCCGATGCCGCCACGCGATTCATTCCTCAGCCCTTGCCATCATACCCCCAAACGCAACGGCGGCCTGGGCGCACTGCCCAGGCCGTCGCCGGTGATCTGTGGGTATTGGACTAAGGCCATCGCGCTGCCGCGAGTGCCCGGGCATCTTCACTTCTGCATTCCTGCCTCTCCGCGATCACTTGCAAGGCAATACCCGCTAGGGCGGGCTCCGCTGCGACTTAATATAAGTCGCTGTAGTGGAAAAATCGCCGGCTTGCACATCGGTTCGAGGGCTGCATATTCAGTGAAAAAGCAGTAGCATCCTGTGCGGTTGAAATTCTCTCCGCTGGAGCAACCTAGGGGTCTGGGGCGCGATGCCCTAGGCCTCAGTCACCTCACGTACCATACATCTACAAGAGTCTTTCTCCATCTTTTGGATCTACCTCCTTTCCCGTGTAAATTCAATCTAGCCCTCAATTCACGCGGCGTCAATAAATGTTTTCGTCCATTTCCAAACTTTCTTCGCCCGCCGACCCCAACCCAGGACTCCCTGACCTCTGTCTTCACCAGCTGTGCAACCACTCCTCATCCCGCCCGATCCGCACCGGAGTTTGGAACAGCTCGCTCAGCCTCGCTTCCGTTAGCAATTCCTCTCGCGGCCCGTCGCCCACAATCCGTCCGCCCCGCAGCAGAATCACCCGCTCAATCTCCGGCAGAATGTCGCCTAAATGATGTGTCACCAGCACCAGGCCCGTCCCCTCTTGAGCCAGCTTCCGCAGCGTCTCGCGCAGCTCTCTTTGCGCCGCCAGGTCCAGCGCGTTCGATGGCTCGTCCAGCAGCAGTTGCCTGGGCCGATGCACTAACGCCCGCGCAATCAAGATTCGCCGCTTCTCGCCGGCCGACATTTCGCCCACCATTTGCCCCGCCAGATGCAGCGCTTCGATTCGCTCCAGCGCCTCTGAGGCTCGCTCCCGCATCTCTTCCGTTACATGCAGATTCGGCCACAGCGTTGAAGCCGAGAAGAATCCCGCAATCACCGCATTCAGTCCCGTCGTCACCGCAGTCCGCTCTCCCGGCAGCTCACCCACCAGCCCAGCCGCTACCACGCCAAAGTGCCGGCGCAACTGCGTCAGATCCCACCGCTCCCGCCCAAAGATCCGCACCACCATCCCAGGCTGCACGATCGGATAGATCTGGCACGTCATAGCCATAATCAGCGTCGACTTCCCGCCCCCGTTCGGCCCCAGAATCGCCACGTGCTCCCCGGCGCGAATCGACAGGTTCACGTCGTGCAGCACAACCCGCTCACCGCGCGCCACATTCACATGCCGCAGCTCGAGGAATTCGCTTTGCTCAGCCGACATCGCCGCGTCCGTCCGGTTCTCTGTCATCCAGCCCCCAACCTGCTAGATTAAATGCGTTGACCAACATGTCTGATCACTCCCAATTTCTCATCCCCACAGGCTTCCGCTTTGGCGCCGTCAAGGCCGGCCTCAAGAAGAGCGGCCGCACTGACTTTGCCCTCATCGTGGCCGATGCCCCAGCCAGCGCCGCCGCCGCGTTCACCGCCAACCGCGTCATCGCCGCGCCGCTCATTGTGGACAAAGAGCACCTCAGGGCAACCGGTTCCCGCGTTCGTGTCGTCGCAATCAACGCCGGCAACGCCAACTGCGCCGCCGGCCAGCCCGGCCTTGCCGCCGCCCACGCCACATGCGCAGCCGCAGCTCAACTCTTCCACTGCCCGTCCGAGCAGGTCTTTCCATCGTCCACCGGCATCATCGGCGTCCCCTTGCCTGCCGAAAAGCTGGTCGCCGCCCTTCCTGGCCTCGCCGCGTCGCTGGGCGCGGAGTTCGACCACTTCCAACAGGTAGCCCAGGCCATTCTCACTACGGACACCATTGAAAAGACAGCCTTTGCCCGACTCGAAATCGACAGCAAAGAAGTCCGCATCGCCGCCCTCTGCAAAGGCTCCGGCATGATTCACCCGCAACTGATTCCACACGCCACCATGCTCGTCTATGTGCTTACCGACGCGGCCGTCGAGCCCGCAGTGCTGGATGGCCACCTCCGTCAGGCCATCGAGGTCAGCTTCAACCGCATCTCGGTCGATGGCGACACCTCCACCAACGACACCGTCCTCCTGCTCGCCTCCGGAGCGAGCGGCGCGGCTGTCGGCCCGAACAACGCCGAGTTCGCTGCCGCTCTCACCCAGGTCTGCACCTCGCTCGCCCGCCAGGTCGTAGCCGACGGCGAGGGCATCACTCATGTTGTCGAATTGCATATCGAAGGCGCAGCCACCGATGCCGACGCCCTGAAGATCGCCAAAGCCATCGCGCACTCACCGCTGGTCAAGACCGCCTGGGCCGGCTCAGATCCCAACTGGGGGCGCCTGGTGGCCGCCATCGGCTACTCCGGCGCGCAAGTCGATCCTGATCGCATCGACATTCAATTTGGCGCCCTTCCCATCTGCCGCGACGGCGGCCGCGCCCCCGAGTTCGACGAAGCCGCCGCCCACGCATACGTCGCCCAGCACGAGTTCTCCATCTCCATCCAGCTCCACCAGGGGCCCGGCGCCTGCGTCTTCTGGACCACCGACCTCACACTCGAGTACATCCATATCAACGCAGACTACTCAAGCTAGCTGTCGGCAATTTGGTCCAGCGCCGCGCAAGGCTCTATACTCAATTCCCGTGTACTGCCTCTCGAACCGCCCCGAAGCGGCATTCCTCAGGCAAGGAGCAAGGCCCATGGCTACTGCAACACCCATCCAGGAAACCGATCTCGAATTCGACAACGGCAGCTTCGACTCCGCCGCGTTCGCGGCCAGCACGCTGTCTAGTTGGCAGGCGCTGGCTGCGGTCATCGACCACACGCTGCTCAAGCCCGACGCTACCCGCGAACAGGTCGAGAACCTCTGCGATGAAGCAATTCGCTACCGGTTTGCCTGCGCCATGGTCAACCCGGCCTGGGCTTCCACCGCAGTCGGCGTCCTCTCGGGAACGGGCGTTCCTGTGGGCGTAGTCATTGGCTTTCCGCTGGGCGCGTCGCTGGTCTCCACCCTCCGCCAGGAGGCCGCTGCACTTACGCGCCTGGGCGCACGCGAACTCGACATGGTGATTCCCATCGGCCAGCTCAAGAGCGGCAATCATCAGGCCGTGCATCACGCCATCCATGCCGCTGCCACGGTCGCCCATCATCACGGCGCGCTGCTCAAGGTGATTCTTGAAACGGCCTTGCTGACTGTCGCTGAAAAACTCCGCGCGGCCGAAATCGCCATCCAGGCTGGCGCAGACTTCCTCAAGACCTCCACCGGATTCGCCTCCGGCGGCGCAACCGTAGCGGACGTAGCCCTGCTCCGCGGCGTAGCCGGCGCGCGCTCCGGCGTCAAAGCATCGGGCGGCATCCGCACGCTTGCCGACGTCCGAGCGCTCCTTGAAGCCGGCGCCAACCGCATCGGCGCATCGGCTTCGGTAGCCATCGTCCGCGAACTTGGAGCCGAGTAATCCCGCCTGTCTGATGGCGGCGAGTGTGAACAGGCTCTAGAACTTCGCGGCCTCGTGATCCGCATCCGATGCCGGGTTGAAGATCGTCAGCTTCACCCCTGCCGGCAGACTCTTGCTGAACGACTGGAGCTCTTGCCGCACCGTGCTCGCAGTGGAAGCATCGGTCGCATAGAACTGGACCTCCGGCTCGGCTGACGATATCTGTTGCCGGGATAGATCCATGCTTGCCACCTTCATCCAACTGGCGGGAATCTGGTCTTCGAACCACTCGTCGTAAATGATGACCAGGTGGACGTTATTGCTCCCGACAAGGTCCCGATAGGCATTGGCGTCCGCATCGCTCGATTTGAGGATTCGCGCCCTTTCAGATGCCAGGCCGCCCAGATCGAGAACGAAATTGGGGTTATGGTATGAAACCAGGCCCAGATCGTTGACGGCTACCGGCGCGCGATAGAAATCGTTGACAAAGCGGTGCATTTGGAACTGCTGCTCATAGATGTTATTGGCCGCCAGTGGGACCCGCTTCGTTGAGATGACATAGCGAGAGCAGGGCGCCATCAGAGCAACTGCCGCTGCACAGGAATAGATAAGACGATCCTTCTTGTTTGACATCACATTCCGGATGGTGTCCTGCATGAGGTAGATCCCGATCAATGCCGTGCCTAACATGGCATAGTCCTCATATCGATCCAACCATCCAAACTGGCCGGCGGCAGCATGACCACCGATCAGGCACAGAAGGAGCAGCGCCATCAGACCCCGCGATGTCCAGCGCCGGGGCTTCGCAGGAAGCTCGCGAAGACACTGTGCTGCGGCGGCTACGCCGATGACCAGCAGCAGAACGCCAACTGGATGCGAGGCCGTACTCAATAGATTCATGCGGATGGATCCGAAAAGTCGGAAACCTGCACCGCCGACGCCGTTAGCAACCACCGCGGATTTGCTGAGAATGGAACTCGGTAAGGGCGGTAGCCCCATTCTTATAAGAAATGCGGAAAAGGCCCCGAGGAACAGAATGATGAGCGCGAATGTTCCGGCCGCTGTCCGCCAGCGTCCCCGCAATGCAAGCACCAGGATCGCTCCAAAGCTCAAAGCCAACCCCTCATAGCGCAACAACGGGGCCAGGACAATCGCCGCGGGAAGCCAGGCAGGCATCTCGCCCTTGTCCAGAAACAACGCGACCCCGTAAACACAAGCTGCCACCGTCGCAATGTGCAGGCTGTGTTCAAGCCCGCAGAACGCTACTGCTATGAGATTCAGGCAGATAGCCAACAGCAGCAATGCGGCCGCTTGCACGGCGATCCCAAAGGTATCTTGACCAAGGCGCAGGTGGACGAATAACCGCCACATAATCGCAAGGGTCACAAACAGCGCCAGGGAGTTCAAGATCAGAGGCAGGAAGGGGTGAATCGGAGTCCCTGCTGCCACTGCAAGCAGAAACGGATCCAAAATCGAAGAGTCGGGTGCCGCATGCAATCCGGCGTTGATTCCGTAATTTCCATGGCGAATCTGGTCGCTCAGTGCAAGAGCGATATACGGATCGTCCATCGTGTAGATGAAAGTGCCGTTGTTCAGCTTCAAAATGGAGAGGAAAAGGCCAAGCATGATAAGTCCGGTCGCAGCCAGGACAAGCAAAAAGGCGACTGCTCTTACATGCGGCTTCATGGCGCTGCTCCGCGCCCGTTCAGACGAAATATCGACACATATTTCAGACATCTGATTGAGCCACTCTCCCGCGTACGGTCACATACCGGATCAAGTGCCTATTTCCGGCATGGCCACCTCTCTGGCTGCCATTCTGAGGTTGGGAGTATCCAAACCGTGCGCTCATAGCAAGGGTAGCATGATCCAATTCACGCCCTCTCCGGGCATGGTTGCGCGGCTAGCAAGACCTGACCACCGAGGTGCATGGCTGCGTCCGGGATTGGCTCTGCCTTTCCGCCGCCATCGTGGCCTATTGGTCTTCGAATCCTGCCCTCAATCCGTTATCATTCCCTTCAAAGCTCATGTCTTCCAATCCCCCATCTCCGCCCGAACCATCCGATCGCGAAGGTGACTACCGCCCCGCTGACCCGGCCGCCTCTCTTGACCCCATAAACGCCCGCGTTGACCCGGCCGACGTTGCCTACCTCATGCAGCTGGCCGACACCCTCAACACGACCCTCGATCTGGAAACCCTGCTCAATCGCACCTCCCAGCTGGTCCGCGCCGTCATCCATTACCGCATCTTTGCCATCTTCCTTCTCAACGATCGCACCCACGACCTCCGCGCCCGCTTTCAGATCGGCCATACTCCCGAAGGCCAGCGCATTCGCCTGCCTGTTGGCAAGGGAATCGTTGGACAGGTCGCCCTCACCCGCCAGCCTATTCTCCTCAACGACGTCTCCACCTCGCAGCACTACATCTCCGTCAACCCCGAAGTCCGCTCTGAGTTGGCCGTCCCTCTCATCGCCAAGAACCGCCTCATCGGCGTATTGGACATCGAAAGCGAGCAAGCCGGCTACTTCCGTCCCGAGCACCTTCACCTGCTCACTGTCACAGCATCCCGCATCGCCCAGGCAATCGAAAACGCCCGCCTCTACGCCCGCGTCTCCCGCCAGGCGCAAACCCTTGAAGTTCTCAACGAGATCGCCGTCGAACTGGCATCGATTCTCGACCTCGACCCTCTTCTCGAACGCATCGGCCAGCTCCTTCGCCGCCTCATCGACTACCAGATGTTCGCCATCATGCTCCTGGACGACAGAGGCGAGACGCTCATCACCCGCTATGCGTGGCGTTTCGGCCACGCCCACGCGCCGCTCCGCCGCATTCCCATCAACAGCGGCATCGTCGGCGCGGCCGTTCGCGAGTGGCGCCCCATCAATGTGCCCGATGTCCGCAAGGATCCGCGGTACATCCCCATGAATCCCGAAACTCGCTCCGAGCTGATCGTCCCGCTCTTCTACAAAGGCCGCATTATCGGCGTGCTCGACCTGGAACACACTCGCCCCGCTTTCTTCCATGAAGATCACGAGCGCATGTTGACCACGCTCGGCTCCCAGGTTGCCATTTCCATCGAAAACGCCCGCCTCTACCAGGCCGTACGCCGCCAGGAAGCCCAACTCGAGCGCGACATCGCTATGGCCCGTGAGGTCCAGCTACGCTTGCTGCCGGCCGCGCCGCCCGAGCATCCCCACGCCGAGATGGCCGTCCGCTTTCTTCCCGCCCGCACCATCGGCGGCGACCTTTACGATTTCATTGACTACGGGCCCAACCGCACCGCCATCGTCCTCGGCGATGTCAGCGGCAAAGCCGCCCCTGCCGCCCTCTTCGCCGCGCTCGTCAGCGGCATCATGCGCTCGGCTGCCGTCCAGCAGCCCGCGCCCGCCCAGATGCTCACATTGCTTAACGACGCCCTTCAGGAGCGCAAGCTCGAATCCCAATACGTCACGCTTCTCTTCGCACTCTGGAACGACGAAAACCAAACCCTCCAGGTGGCCAACTCCGGTGCCGTACAGCCCATCCTCTGCCGCTCGGGCGACTCAGCCATTGTCCGCGCTGAAGGCTTCCCCCTCGGCCTCTTCCCCAACGTAAGCTACGACGAGATCAGCCTAACCGCGCAGCCCGGCGACGCCATCGTCTTTGTCTCCGACGGCATTCTCGATGCCGAAAACGCCCAAGGCGAAATGTACGGATCTGACCGCCTCTCCGCCCTGCTTTGCGCCCACCGCGACCAGCCCGCACAGGATATCGCCGACACGATTCTCGCCGACGTATCGAGATTCCAGGGTGCGCAGGACCGCTTCGACGACGAAACCATCATCGTTCTCCGTGTGCGGTGAAGAGGATTGCCTCTGTTCGCCGCTTACCGCACCCGACTGTCGCAACAAATGAAAACCGCCAACTCCGGCATTGGCAACACCGGCGCAAGACGCCTCGTGCCCAGATTTGCGCGCACGAGTTGAGCTATTGACCGCCGGTCCTAATTCGAAGCGGATACGCGACCCGCAAGCGTAAGGTCGATATCGACCTCCTTGGCAACCTTGAGGACGAAGATGCTCGGGTCTTTCAGGCCCCACTGCACGTAGGGAACCGAGAAGTGCGTCTTGGCAGTGAGACTCGATCCGTCGATATGAATTTGCATGGGCACCGTCAGGTCATGCGGAGTGCCATGAAGGGTAAAGACGCCAGTAACTTGAATAGTTGAATCGCCCGAGGCCGCAATGGCTCCCTGATAACTCTTGGGCACGAAAGATACCTCGGCAAAGTGCGCCACGTCGAGCACATCCGAGTTCATCTTTTTGTCCCGCCCCCCGTCGCCGCTGTTGCCGCTGCCGGCAGCAACGACGACTGAGCCCGATATGCTTTGCGCACTGCGGTCAAAATCTACTGAGCCGCTCTGCACATGGAAGGTTCCGTTCACATGATGTGCATTCCCTGCCAGTGCAAAGGCGACCTGGCTTGAATCCGGATTGACGGCAAACGTCTGATGCTGAGCAAGCGCAAACGGGGCAAGGGCCAGCGGGAGTGCGAGGAACAGGGATTGCGCGATGGTCTTCATGATCTGTCTCCTGTTTGGATGATGTTCTTATCGATTTTGACTAAGTTGTCCGATGCGTTGCGACAACCAAAGAGAGATGGACGCAATGTCGTTGTCAGACAGGTATTCGTGTCCGGGCATATCGGTTCCGGGAACGCCGAACTTGGCGATCTGAGCCAGACGAACTGTTCTATCAGCAGCCGGCCCCGATGGTGGCAGATAGAAAAACGGACCTACCGTGAGATCCGGCGGATATCGCTTGAAGTGAGCTACCCAACGCGTTCGTCCGCCCGCGCTGTGACAAGTTGCGCAATAACGGTCAAACAGCCTCTCGCCCTCCTTGCCATCGGCCTGTGCCACAGCCGACGGCGACGGATGCCAAAGCCGCTCCGCGGTTTGATGCGCATCGACCCCGGCGGTCTTGAGGCTGAGAAGGTAGGCCACAAGATCGTCGCCGCGCTGGTCGCGGAAAAGAAATGCATACGAGGGCATGATGGAGGCGCCGCTGACCTCGGGCGGATCGTAGAAATGAGCCTTGAGCCAAAGCGCTGAACGGCGTCCGCCGACCTCGGCGAGGTCTGGCCCTTGACGCCGGTTGCCGATCAGCGGCGGCTGCTCTTGTCGAACTTGCTGAAGAGGCTCAGCTGGCCCCCACATCAAAACGTCCGCGGTATTGGCGCGCACATACTGGGAGTGACAGTTGATGCAGCCCTCGGAGATGTAGACCCGTCTGCCCCGCTCGACTTGCGAAAGCGGCGGAGATACGCGCACATCCGCCACAACGCGATCGAGATAGAAGGCGACCAGAAGCATCGCCACGGTCAGCCCCAATTCGCGTTTGCGTCTTAGCAAGAACTTGAGCAACCATGGGATCCGAGGAAGGAGAATCACTGCCCCACTCACCAGCACAAACACAGGCGGAACATAGCCGAGGTTCTGGCCCATGCCGATGCCCATCGCAGAACCGCACCATCCGGCGACCGCGTAGAGCCATCCCGCCTGGCGGCCGCGCTCCGCCGTTGACGAAGCCGGGGAAAGCAGTGAGGGATACGCGACCAGTGCAACCGAGTAAAGCGAGACACCGATTGGATAGAAGATGGAAGCCAGTGCGACACGCTGCGGGTCAAGCAAAAGCAGACACGCAACGCCCAGCGCGAGAAATGAAGCAGAGAGTACGAACGAAAGGCCGCGACTGCGCAGAAGCCAAACGCAGGCCAGCGCAGCCCCAAGATGCAGCAGGCCGTTGGCGCCCAGGTGGATCGAGCCTTCCCACGTGCCCGCCTTCAGGTTTGGCGTGTTCTGAATGATGAAGAATGCAGCCGAGTCCAGCCAGACCAGCGCGGTAAAACAATCCAGCACGCCGAGAAACGAAACTCCGGACTGCGAAAGAGCCGCCACTTCCTCTTGCAGCGCCTGCGTGGGCCAAAACGTTACGCATACTCCAACCAGACACAGCAATCCCGCCGTTGCCGCCTGCGCCTCCGCTGAAGCGCTGAAGAAGAATGGCAGGTTGCAGACAAGGTAGCCGGCGCCTGTGCCCAGGCCTACAAGCAAAAGCGGATAGCGATTGCCCGTCCATTGGCGCAGGTGAGTCACAAGCGTGACGGTGAGCAGGCCGAGCCCAGCTCCAATGATGAACGAAACAGCTATGCTCGCAGAAACGCCCAGCGGAAGAAGCGAAAGAAACGCTGCTGCGCCTGTTGCGCAAAGTCCAACGCGAAGCCGCAGGTTTGGCGAGGGCCATAGGTTCAACCGCGGCGCAAGCAGGCTGAAGAGAATTCCGCCGATGGCCATCGCAGCCATCACGGCCTTCAGATGCTCTCCGGCCACACCAACAATCGCCAGCCGCTTCAAGAACGCAAACTGCGCGAAGATCAGAAAATAGACATACGTGATCGCAACAAGGCTGGCGCCCTGCCATCCGGATTGCCGCCTTTCACCGCGCAACATTGGCCAGCCAACCTTTGCGAAGACCGATCGCCTGAAACAAAACGCACGCGCCGTCCGTGAAGGCGACCGTCAGCCAACCCGCTTCTAGCCCCTGCGCCAGAACCTGCGTGACAACGAAGACAGCCACGCTGGCGCGAGTAATGGCGGTGAGAAGCCACACTACCTCGAGCTTGCATGGGCTCCCGCGGCGAGCCATCACTAGCGCGCCGTAAAGACAGGCCAAGCCAACGGAAAAAACAAACGCGCCAATGAACGATAAAAACGGCAGCGCATCGGCAGGCACATGCAAGCGCATGAGTCCGAGCGCGAACTCAGGCGCGATAATGAGCAACGCGCCGGTTAAAGTGTCGGAGAGACCGATCAATACCTGATAGCCGATAAGTACGGGACGGTTCATGCTGTCACCTCCTGCGCCACTGACGCGGGAACAGAAACAGGAACGGGTTCGCGAAGCAGCGTTGAGGCGTCGATGAGCCAGTCAACCGAGGAGGCCAGCATCACGACTCCAACGACGAGCCGAAGAATATAGATCGTGTTGCGTGCCGTTCCAGGCACAATGGTGAAGGCTGGATCAAAGCCCTCGCGCCAGCCGGCTGCCGTCATCAGAACGACGTATCCAAGGACGGCGATATTCCATCCCCAGAATGACCGCGCTCGATTGAATATCCATCCGCCCTCGCCGAGCAGTTGCACCAGAACGAAGATCAAGAGGCTGGAAGTGAAGCCCGCCATGGCCAGCAGCGAATGACCGACCAGACCGTCGGTAAATTTGAAATGGTCCAGAGCGCCGGGAAGAAAAAGCACCCACCCGGTAAGGATCAGCGCCGACCACCAGCAGAGAAATGCAATGCGCCAGCGCCGCGTGTTCTCATGCCACTCAAAGGCCGAATAATAAAGAGGCGTAAGCGGCGCCCAGACAAGAAGGCTGCCCAGGCTGAGAAACTGCGCGGGGCGATGATGGCTGACGTCGCCGCGGCCCAGCGCAAAGCAAAGAAGAAACTCCGCGAACACGATTGCCCACGCAATCGCGATCATCTTGGACCGCCCAGCCTTGCGCCGGGTGAGGCCGAACGGAAGAACGAGCAGAATCGCAACAATGATGAGCGACGATTCCAGCTGGCTCGCTCCAGTAGGACCGCCGGTGTCTGGATTGACGGGCGGGTAGATCGTAGGACTGGACGCGATGTACATCACGAATGGAATAACCAGCAGCAGCGCGAGACCAAGCACCTTCGCTCCTCGCGCGGCAAGTGTCTTGTTGGCCGCGGTCTTCCGACCATTGACAAACGAAACGGCTAACAGAAACCACAAAGCAATCATTGCCAGAGGAAAGAAGATGCGCGCATAACCGCTCCAGTCGAGAAACAGCTTGCCGCTCGAGTTGCCGGAGAGCCATGAATACGCGCCCACGCCCAGCGCCGCCGACCACACCCACAATACCGGCCTGCACCATTGTGCAAGCGGCCCGCGTTCCGCGCCGTAAACCTTGAATAAGAAACCGGCCAACGGGAGACTCGTCCAGCCGTAAAGTTCAAGGTTCATGTGCACCATGATCCAGCGCCCGTAAGTCCATTCGCCCAGCAATCGATTGAGCGCGGGAAAGAGCAGCAGAATCGAGATCAGCACGCCGACAGCATTTGCAAAGACAAGCCAGAACAAGGCGTGCCATGCGGCGCTTGCAATACCCTGCGGAGCACTGTCTGGAGAGACGTTGGCGTCAGGCGGATACTGGCTCATGAATCCTCCCGTCGTGCATCTCCAGCAGGCGGTCGCAGCGATTGGCCAAGCCGCGATCGTGGGTGGCCATCACCAGGGTCACGCCCTCTGTCGCAACAATGTCGAGCAACAACTCAAAGACCGCGCTGCTCGTGTGTTCATCCAGCGAGCCGGTGGGCTCGTCGGCAAGCAGTATCTTCGGCCTGTTCATCAGCGCGCGGCACAGCGCGGTGCGTTGACGTTCGCCGCCCGAGAGCTTCTGGATGCGATGTCCGAGGCGATGGGTGAGGCCGGTGCGTTCCGCAAGCCGCCGCAGGCGCGCCTGAGCCGCTACGTGACCGATGCCCGCGGCCACCGTGGGGATCAGGCAATTCTCTTCTAGCGTGAGATCGGGAATCAGATTGTGGAGTTGAAATACGAAGCCCACTTCGTGGCGCAGAAGGCGCAGCAGGTTGCGATGGCCGTTGACCTCCGCGCCGTTGACCGACACATGCCCGCGGTCGGGCGCATCGAGGCCGCCAAACAGATGCAGCAGCGTGCTCTTGCCGCAGCCCGACGGCCCGCAAAGTGCAACCGTCTCACCGGCGGCGGCCTCAAAGTCCACACCCTTCAAAACTTCGATAGCGCCGTCGTCATAGCTCTTCCACACGTCCTCGGCACGAAGGACGATGCGGGCCCGGCTGCTCGGATACAGATCGATCATTTGTGGGGTGGAAGGATTCATTCGAAGCGTAGCGCCTCCACCGCGCGGATGCGCATGGCATAGGCTGCCGGGTACAGCGCGCCTGCGATTCCCGTGATCAAAGCCAGCAAAATCACAATCAGCATGACGACGGGTTGAATCGTCACGTCGACATAGCCGTGAAGAGCGGGGACCAGCTTAAGCGCGAACAGCAGGCAGGTTCCGGTGAGCAGCCCCAACACTGCGCCAAGCAGGGACACAACCGCGGACTCGCCAAAGATCATCGATGCAATCTGCACGTGAGAGAACCCGTTGACGCGCAGAATGGCGATCTCGCGGATTCGCGTGAACACCGACATAATCATCGTGTTCGCAACACCCAGGCCGCCCAGCGCCAGGCCGCATCCGCCCACTGCCCAGGCCGTCGCTTTGAGTATCTTGAACTGCGAATACGAGCGAGTGAACTCATCGTCTTCCAGGCCGATGAGATTCGGGAACGTCGCTATGACCCTGCGTTTGAACGAGGCGGCATCGTCCTTGTTGTTCAGCTTGATGGTGATGACAGAGGAAGCGCCTTCCTTGTGGAAGAAGCTCTGCGCGGAACTGAGCGGCATGAATACGCCGCCGTCCTCAAAGCCGTTCGCTGTCTTCAAAATCCCGATGACATGGAAGACTCCGTGCCCAATCGGCACATGGTCATCGAGCTTGGCGCTGAGAAACTCCGCGGCCCGCTCGCCGAGCACCACATCGTCGGAGTGTTGCGCGAAGCTGAGTTTATCCCCGGCAATCCACGAGGCCTTGCGGATGCGCGCATCGGCAGCCGTCACGCCAAAACAGGTGATGATCGGGTGGCCGGCGCTCGATACAATTCCGAAGAGCACTGGATCGGCATGAGAAACCATCGGCCAGGCCGCAAGCTCTTGCACCGCCGCCGCCGGAACGTTGCTGAAGAAGAGATCGGAGACGTTGCGCTCAAAGACAATGATCTCGCTATCGCTTGAGAGGATGCCGGAAAACATGCCGATTGCGCCTTGCAGGATGGTGACAACCGTGAGCATGGCAGCGACGCTGAACGCGATGCCCGCAACACTGATGAAAGACCGGATGCGATGGCGGCGCAGATTGGTCACGATCAGCTTCAAAAAGATCACGCGGGCTCTCCCGGAGTTATCCCGCAGACATTCTCGGTAACTAAGTCAAGCTCCTCCTCAAGGTCGCTCCGCAGCTTTTCAAGGAAGGACATCTCCGGCCTCGATTTCAGAAGCCGCCGCAACGTTCTGTCTCCCAGCTGAATGAAGCGAGTGAAACGCTCGACGGCGCCCGGAATTCCCATTACAGCGGCGACGTTGGGCCGGTCAAGCAAAAGATCGCGGGCTACCGTCTTGCCGGCTTGAGCAGCGCTCTCGAGCACGTCTTTCAGATCGTCGACCATCTGGTATCCGAGGCCCCAGTACAGGGCAATTCGCTCCAGCAGTTGAATCTCGCGCACTGAAGCGCCGCCCAGCATGGCAGGCAGAACAAGCGTAAGCCGGATCAGCGAAACCGTCTTGCCGCGGGCAATTCTTTCGGTCGTTTCGCGATTGTGAGGCAAAGTTGAATAGTGCAGGTCGAGGCTTTGCCCGTTGAGCAGCCCCTCCACGCCGAGACACTGCTCAACGTAGGCCAGTGCGCGCGGCTGGCATTGCTGCGAAGCCCCATAGACTGCCCGCCAGGTGAGCGCGTAGGCGCGATTGATCAGGGCGAGCGCGGTAAGGATCGCTCCTGCCTCACCGAACGCAAAATGTACACAGGGGATCCCTCGACGTTCAAGTGCATTATCCATGCATGGCAGGTCGTCGAAGACCAGCGACGCCGTGTGGAAGTACTCAAGCGCGATGGCCAGGTCTTTAGCGGGAGCCTGATTCAGGCCGTACGCCGTTGCCACTTGAAAGACCATCCTGGGGCGGATGAGGCTGCCGGGATTGTCGAGCACGTGTCGCAACGCCTCCTCGAAAGGAGGATTGAGCGTCGCCGGCAGCGGCAGAAAGGTCCTAAAGGCATCCGTGAATTGCGCGGCTTTCACTTGGTTCATAGATTGTTCCGCTGGCACGCTTGTCCTCATCTTGCCCAGTTGCGGCTGATAAATCGCTTGGCGTTGGGGATTCAGTCTGTGGCCATTCAGCACGGCTCACTTAATTGCGATGCATAGGTGAGACGGGCTCACGGCTCCATTGGAAAGCGTCATTTCGTCGCTGCATTCATGACGATTTGTTCATTTATGCGTAACCCGGGCCCAAGCCGAAGGTCGCACACGATTGCAGCGTGATCCATCGCAGCACGAGCCGAGGTCCCGCTTTGGCTCGTCCCTCTAGCCGGCTTCTTCCGGTGCGCGCAACTCTTTTTCACGGTACTGTTCCAGTATAGTGAAGGCGCATGACAGCCACCCTAAGCTAACATGACAAAGTCTTCATTCGGCGGTTGCTGGAGTTTTGATTGCGACTCTACATTCCTCCGTCCCATTCATCTATGAAAACTCAGTTGAAATGGACTAATATCCTGTCATGCGGCTTCTGCTCGTCGAGGACGAAATCGATATACAAACCTTCCTGCGGGCTTCGCTTGAAGAAGCGGGGTATCAAGTGGAAGCAGCGGTGGACGGCAAGACGGCCGAACGGCTGGCGATCGACGGCCAATTCGACATACTTGTTGTCGACCTTGGGCTGCCTGACCAGGACGGGATCACCCTGATCCTTAGATTGCGTCAAATGGGGGTCCGCGCACCCGTGCTGATTCTTTCGGCGCGGCGCAGTGTCGATGACAGAGTGCGGGGTCTGGAGCAGGGCGGAGACGATTATCTTACCAAGCCCTTCGCGCTTGCCGAGTTGCTGGCGCGGCTCCGCAACCTGCTCAAGCGCAACAGTCCGCCGGGCAGCGAGGCAACCCGATTGCGCGTGCTCGATCTGGAGTTGGACTTGCTTCGGCGCGAGGCTTTCCGGTCTGGGGAGATCTTGCAACTAACGCAACAGGAGTTCGTCCTCCTGGAGTTTCTCTGCCGCAATGCTGGGCGCGTCGTAACACGCTCGATGATTCTCGACAAGGTCTGGGGCATGCGCATCCAGCCGGACACCAACGTCGTGGATGTGCATATCTACCGATTGCGCAGCAAGGTCGACGGCAAGGGACAGCAACCGCTGATTCGCACCATGCGAGGTGTGGGCTATGTCCTCAAGGACCGGTAAGCCCGTCATCCACAGCGCCGCGTGGCGAATATCGCTGTGGGCAACCCTGGCATTTGCTTGCGGCACAATGCTGGTGTTTGTTTTTCTTCATCGCTTTGTCGAAGGCGACATTCAGCGGCGCAGCGATGCATGGCTATCCGGTGAGGTTGAAGTTCTTGGTGATGTTGCGGAGCGGACTCCAAAGGACGCTCTCTACGACCGGGTCGTTGGCGAAGTGGCCGAGTTAGCAGGCAAGGAAGTGCCAAACAAAGATCCGTCGGAAACCAGTTCAAACGACTCTGTTTTCTTCCTTCAAACGGGCAGCAACGGCTTGCTTAAGCTTTGGGTTGGCACAGGGAGCGGCGAACCGAACCTGAAGGCAGTCCAGACAACCACGATAATTCCCGACCACCCGAATGACCTGCGTGTCCAGGGGTTCGCGGTTCCTTTTCGCGTGGCTTCGACGCGCCTGGACGATGGAACTTATATCTACCTTGGACTTTCTGAAAGGGACGAACTGCGGGTGCTGAGGAGCCTGCGCCTGCGATTCTTCCTGCTTTGGCTGCTGATTGTTCTTCTCGGATTCAGCATCGTTTTCTATACCACCCGGCGCATGTTGCGTCATGTGCGGCAGATTACCGAGGCTGCTTCGAGAATCGGCCATTCCGACCTGAACGCGCGGGTGCCGACGACTAAGCGGAATGACGAAGTGGGCCACCTGGCTTTGACGCTTAACCGTATGCTCGACCGCATCGAGAATTCGATTCACCAGTTGCACACCATCACCGATTCACTGGCGCACGATCTGCGCAGCCCGCTCACCGCAATTCGCGGAAAGCTTGAGATGTCGTTGTCGGCCACGCATGGCGAGAAGGCTGAGCCCATCGTCTCCGCTATCGAAGAACTGGATCGGCTCACCGATTTCCTGAACAAGTCTCTCGATGTTGCGGAAGCCAAGGCTGATGCGCTTCGACTCGACCGCAACGAAATAGACCTGGACGAGTTACTCAGAATCATGATCGATCTCTACGAACCGTCGATGTCCGAGAAGGGACTGCAAATCAGGCTTCAAAGCGGCAGCCCGCTCATTATCGAGGCCGATGCCGCGCTGATCCATCGCATGATTGCCAATCTCTTTGACAATGAGCTTAAGCATTTGCCGTCAGCCTGCACGGTCAACATGATGCTGGGGGTCGAGGACGGTTTTGCCTCGCTCATTCTGGAGGACGACGGGCCAGGCTTCGATCCGGAGGTATTGACTCATTTATTCGAGCGGCGGGTAAAGGGGAGAGAGTCGAATGGGCACGGGCTCGGCCTTGCATTCGTCGATGCGGTGGTGCGCGCTCACGGCGGGTCCGTTGCGGCTTGCAATCGCGAAACCCGCGGAGCGCGGATCTCTGTGACTCTTCCACTCGCAGCCAATCAGCAAGCGAAGTCTCCGCCGGTGGCGTCCCATGACGTCGGCTGAGGTCCGCCAATCTTCACTGGGGAGCAATGAATGACACATGTCGCGCTTGCTCGGGGTCTGCTTGCCTTTCTCTCCGGCGCGCAAGGAGTGGGGACTCTCGCGATCGATCTGAATCGCACCCATGCCACAAATCCCCAATGGACAAGACATGCGCGGTTTCACCTGGTATGGCAGGCAATCAGTCATGCGCTGCTGTCCTTGCTGGAGATACCGCTGGTTCTGGCTCCAGGTCCCTTTCGCGAGCAGCGATTCTATGCGACGGCAATCTTGGCGAGCATTCCAATGCTGAGCTTTTTCGCCGCGGTCCTCTGCCGAAAGATATACGGCGGAGCTCTCTTCGATCCCAACGGAATCCTGCCGTTGAGATTGGTGGTCTTCGGTTCGGAGCGTCTGATCGATCTCAACCTCGCGGTTGAAGTGATCGCTTTGGTGATGCTCCTCGCGATTGTCGCTCTTTTCAGGCTTTAGAAGCTCGGCCGCAACACCTACCGCTTCTTCGACCTTGAGTGCTGGTCAGGCTTCTCGGCGGCGCGTTTAACGCCAATCAGCTTCAGCGCAGACAGGACACGTGCATTCTTCTCGATCAGAGCGTAGCGCTGCTCTACGCAAGCGTAACTGCGCAGCGGATCGGCCGGAGTGTTCATCACGTAGTCCAACAGCTTTTGGATTGTGCTGGTGGCCACATGCAGCCGCGTGTCCGATGAGGCGTAGTAAATCAATACATCGCCATTCTTGCGTTCGATCCACCCGCTGCTGAAGACCACGTTAGACACATCTCCCACGCGCTCGGCACCTTCGGGAGCGATAAAGTAACCCGCCGGCTTGTGCGTTACCAGCCACGGGCTCTCCAGTTCGCAGAGAAACATGTAGAGCACGTAGCGCAGGCCGGCAGCGGTGTTGCGCACACCATGCGCCAGATGCAGCCAGCCTTGCTTCGTCTTGATGGGCGCGGGACCCAGACCGTTCTTCACCTCTTGAATGGTGTGATACTCGCGGTTGTCGAGAATGATCTCCTCGTCGACAACGGCCTGCTCGATGCTCGAAGACAATCCCCACCCGATCCCGCCGCCCTTGCCGGCTTGAATGAAGTCATCCTGCGGCCGCGTGTAGAAGGCGTACTTGCCATCGACAAACTCGGGGTGCAGCACCACATTTCGTTGCTGCGGCGACGTCGATTGGAGATCGGCCAGCCGCTCCCACGTCTTCAGATCCTTTGTCCGCGCGATGCCACACTGCGCCACCGCCGAAGACGTGTCCCACTCCGGCGCCTTCGGGTCTTTGCGTTCGGTGCAGAACAGGCCGTAGATCCAGCCATCCTCATGCTTCACAAGCCGCATATCGTAAACATTGGTGTCGGGGTTGACGGTCTCGGGCATCAGGATCGGATACTCCCAGAAGCGGAAGTTATCAACGCCATTCGGGCTCTCGGCGACAGCGAAGAACGATTTGCGGTCTGCGCCCTCAACACGCGCCACCACAAGAAACTTGCCCTTGTGAAAGATCGCGCCTGCATTGAAGGCCGCATTGATGCCCACGCGTTCCATCAGGAAGGGATTCATCTTCTGGTCAAGGTCGTAGCGCCAGGTGATGGGTGCGTGCGCGGCGGTCAGAACCGGAAACTCGTAGCGATCAAAAACTCCGTTGCCGTCGGGCGACTTGCGGTTGCGCCGCGCCAGCAGTTTTTCCTGCTGTTTGAACAGGCTCTGAACCTTCTTCTTGAATGCCGCTTGATTCATCTTTCTTCTCCGGCCTTTTATCCTTGTGCGTTCTGAGCCTCAACAGGAATCTCCTGCCTCGCATCCAGCCGTTCCATCACCTCGAAGCATGTGCGGCTATTGTGATAAGGACACTTCCACTCGCCCACCTTGTCCTGCTTCGCGCCCGGGACACCCGTGGTCGATACCAGCCAGAACCACTCGCCATGCTCGTGATCCACGATGTTTCTCTCAATGAACGCCCAGCTTCGCTCGGCCGCATCCTTAAAGTGCCTCTTGCCCGAAAGCTCGTACGCATTCAGAAACCCAACCACCGCCTCCGCCTGCGGCCACCAAATTCTGTCGGCATCGATGATCCCCGTCGGGTCCGCCTCATAAAGAAGTCCGCCGTCGGCGTCGAGGCCCTGCGCGTAAACGGCTTGCGCCATCTTCACCGCAACCGCGCGCACTCGATCCAGGAGTGATGAGTCGCCAAGGATCTCCGCGGCCTCGCACAACAACCAGCTCCCTTCGATGTCGTGGCCAAACGAAATCTTTTCACACCGTCGCTTCCACTCCTCGTCGAAGTACAAAATGAAATGCTGATTCCTTGGATCGACAATGTGGTCCAGAAATATCTCAATCAACTCCCGCAGCCTGTTCCGAACGCCGGTGTCCTCGTGATAACGCAACAGCGCAGCGTACGCCTCCAGTAGATGCAGGTGAGTGTTCATGGACTTCTTCTCGTCTAGGTCCACGTCACTCAATCTCTGGTCCACCGCCAGCGTCCAGTCGCGCTCGTAAGTCTCAAAGTATCCGCCGTGTTTGTCATCGTGGCTCGCGGCTTCGATCTCCTCCGCCAATCGCAACGCCCTGGCTAGTATCTCGGCATCGCCTGTTGCGTGGTAATACTCAGCAAGCGCGTAGACGGTAAACGCCTGCCCATAGATGCGCTTCTTCGTGTCGATGGGAACGCCCTGGTAATCGACCATCCAGTAGACGCCGCCAAACTCGCGGTCCCAGAAGAAACGGACCAGATATTCATACGCGCGGCGAGCCGCAGCAAGATACACCGGATCGCGATAGACGCCGAAGGCCTTCGAAAAGGTCCACAGAATGCGCGCGTTCAGGATGAGCCCCTTGGCCGCGCGCGAATCGAACGTCAAATCATTGGCAATCTGCCCGCGAAAGCCGCCATGCTCATCGTCGATTGCGTGCTCGAGCCAGAAGGGCAGGATGTTGGAGAGCAACTCCGCTTCCACCTTTTGCCGTAGGTCTTGCACTTGAGCGCCTCCTTCAAGAACCGTCCGCCGCTGCCCTGCAAGCCCACCGGTTTCACATCAGGCAGACGGCTTCAGTATCGCGTCGATCCGACCCAGTTCACCCTCTGAAAACTTCAAGTTCGCCAGCGCAGCCACGTTCTGCTCAATCTGCTCCACGCGGCTGGCGCCGATCAACGCTGAAGTCATGCGATCGTCGCGCAGCACCCACGCCAGAGCCATTTGCGCCAACGACTGTTCGCGTTCCCCGGCAATACCGCTCAACGCGCGCACCTGAGCCATGCGATGGACATCGATGTCATCTTTCTTCAGAAAGCCATGCGGCTTCGACGCGCGCGAGTCAGCAGGGATGCCTTGCAGGTAACGATCCGTCAACAACCCTTGCGCCAGTGGACAAAAAGCAATCCCGCCCACGCCCTCATTGCCCAGCACATCCAGCAGCCCGCCTTCAATCCAACGGTCAAACATCGAATACTTCGGCTGATGAATCAAGCACGGCGTTCCCAGTTCCCTCAGAATCTTCGCGGCTACTGCGGTCTGCTTGGCGTCGTAGCTGGAGATGCCGGCGTACAGCGCCTTGCCGCTGCGCACGGCCCGATCCAGCGCTTGCATCGTCTCCTCGACCGGCGTCTCCGGATCGGGCCGGTGCGAGTAGAAGATGTCCACGTACTCCAGACCCATGCGCTTCAGGCTCTGGTCCAGGCTGGCCAGCAGGTATTTGCGCGATCCCCAGTTGCCGTATGGGCCAGGCCACATATCCCAGCCTGCCTTCGTGCTGACAATTAACTCGTCGCGATGCGGCTTGAGATCCAGGCGCAGAATCTCTCCGAAGTTGCTCTCTGCGCTTCCCGGCGGCGGTCCATAGTTATTGGCTAAATCGAAGTGTGTAATCCCAAGATCGAATGCGCGCCGCACCATCGCGCGGCCATTCGAAAACGCGTCGACTCCTCCGAAGTTATGCCACAACCCCAGGGAGATGGCTGGCAGCCGCACGCCGCTCTTTCCGCAGCGGCGATACTGCATGGTGTCGTAGCGCTGTTCGTTCGCAATGTACACAGTGATTCTCCTAGCTCAGAATGCCCACGATCGAAACTTCCTTTCGTCCGTCCGTGGGAGGAGCTACGATATTGCCATCGATCGCGGTCCCATCCACGGTCAGTGCGATCCGGTTGCCGTCGCCCTTGCGTTCAATGGATATCTTGTAAGTCACTCCGCGGAATGTACGGGTCGCAGTGAAGCCCGGCCAGTTCTTGGGAATCACCGGAGCTATCTCAAGTCCGTCGAGAGTGGTGCGGACGCCGAGTATCCACTGCACGATCGCGTAGTAGTTCCACGCCGCCGTGCCGGTGAGCCATGAATTCTTGGCCTCTCCGAAAGTGGGCGCGTCCTTGCCCGCAATCATCTGCGCGTAAACATACGGTTCGCAGCGGTGCAAGTCGCCGATCTCTTCGCGTGCCGAGGGATTGATGCGGCTGTAGTAGTCGTGCGCCGCATCGCCGCGGCCCAGTCGTGTTTCCCCAATCATCACCCACGGGTTCACATGGCAGAAGATGCCTGCATTCTCTTTGTATCCCGGCGGGTAAGACGATATCTCGCCAAGGTTCAAATAGTACTTGGAGTACGCCGGCTGCTGCACAACGATCCCATGCTTGGTCGCCAGATGCTCCCGCGTCGCGTCCATCGCCTTCAATGCCTTGCCATCCTCCAGGCCGATGCCGGCCAGCACGCAGAAGCCGTTCGACTCGATGAATATCTTGCCCTCTTCGCACTCCTTCGAGCCGATCTTGGCACCGAAGTCGTCATAAGCGCGCAGAAACCACTCGCCGTCCCAGCCATGCTTACGAATGACTCCCTCCATCTTCGCCACTTCAGCCAAATAAGACGCAGCCTCGACGGTCAGCCCGCGGTGCTTGGAAATCGCGGCCAATTCTCGCCCGGCGTGAACAAACAGGCCTGCGATGAAGACCGACTCGGCAACTTTTCCTTCTTTGTTGGTGGTGGTTTGAAAGGACTGGCCCGGCGTATCGGAGAAGCAGTTGAGGTTGAGACAGTCGTTCCAGTCGGCGCGCCCGATCAGTGGCAACCCATGCGGCCCAAGGCGAGCCAGTGTATAGGAGAAACTGCGTTGCAAGTGGTCGTAAAGCGGTCGCTCGGAGCCTGGTTCGTTGTCGAACGGCACAGGTTCGTCGAGGATGCTCCAGTCGCCGGTCTCCTTGAGATACGCCGAGACACCGACGATGAGCCAATGCGGATCGTCGTTGAAACCGCCGCCAATATCGTTGTTGCCGCGCTTGGTGAGCGGCTGATATTGGTGATAAGCGCCCCCTGTCGGCAATTGAGTTGCGGCCAGGTCGAGAATGCGCTCGCGAGCGCGCGCGGGCGCCATATGCACAAAGCCCAGCAGATCCTGGTTCGAGTCGCGGAAGCCCAGGCCGCGCCCGATCCCGGACTCATAGAACGACGCCGAGCGCGACATATTGAAGGTAGCCATGCACTGATACGCGTTCCAGATATTGACCATACGGTTGGTGTGAATGTCGGGCGTGTCTACCTGGAAGATGCTCAGCAGGCTGTCCCAATACTGGCGCAGTTGCTCGAAGGCCGCGTCGGCCCTGGCAGGATCGAGATACTTGGCAATAACCGGCTTGACCAGCGTCTTGTTAATGGTCTGTGAGCCCGGAGGATCGAACTTCTGATCGGCGGGGTTCTCGTGGTAGCCGAGCAGAAAGACGATCTGCTTGGTCTCGCCGGGCTCGAGGTCCAGTTTGACTTGATGAGCGCCGATGGGCGACCAGCCGTGAGCAATCGAGTTAGTGAGCTGGCCGCCTTCCACCGCCTCGGGTGAGTCCCAGCCGCGATAGCGGCCCAGAAACGCATCGCGCTGGGTATCGTAGCCCGCGAGAGGCTCTGAGCAGGCGAAGTAGGCAAAGTGATTCCGGCGCTCGCGGTACTCCGTCTTGTGATAGATCACGCCGTTCTCCACTTCCACCTGGCCCGTATTGAAGTTCCGCTGGAAGTTCGTGGCGTCGTCCTGCGCATCCCACAGGCAAAACTCGATGCTTGAAAACGCGGATATCCGCGCTTGGGTGGCGCGCCGGTTGGTCACCGTGAGCTGCCAGACTTCGAGGTTCTCGTCGAGCGGCACGAAGTAGCGTGTGTGCGCCTCAATCCCGCTGAACTTCGAGCCGATGACCGTGTAGCCCATGCCGTGGCGGCAGGAGTAGTCCTCGAGGTCGTGGCGAGTTGGCTGCCACGAGGGCGACCAGAACTGGCGCGATTCTTCGTCGCGCAGATAGACGTAGCGGCCGCCGAAATCGAAGGGCACATTGTTGTAGCGATAGCGAGTTAGCCGGCGAAGACGGGCATCGCGATAGAACGAATAGCCCCCGGCCGTGTTGGAGATGATCCCAAAGTATGCCTGGCAGCCAAGGTAGTTGATCCAGGGCAGTGGCGTATCCGGTTGCGTGATTACGTACTCGCGATTTCGGTCGTCGAAATATCCGAACTTCATGATGTTTCTTCCCCTCAGGACGCAGCCGCCGCCAGCGCGGTCTCCGGTCAGTAGAATTCGATCAAACGTTTTTCCAGAGTATTTTATTACCTTGGAAGACGGAAACGTGATTATACTTGAGGCGGCGCGCGAATGAGGAATTTCCGCGCATGGAAAGTGAGAGTCCTTGCCGCTGCGCCGGGGATCGCCGCCAGGAATTGGCGCGATCCGATACGAATTCCCATTTGAGAACTCGTTTCTGGCGTTTCCGCAACGAGAAACAGCATCAATATGACAAGTTCTCGTCCCCACCTGTGCGTTGGCGCGCGATCCAGTCGAAGATGGCTGGTTCTCGCTGCCCCCGCAGGTCTCGTCCTTTGTCCGGCTGCGTTCGCTCATGCCGCTCAGGTTCGTGCCGCCGATAATGGCGAGGCGGGTATCGCGCGGTTGGCCATAAAGTTGGACCAGGTGGGCTATCCGCTGGAGGGCTCGAAGGTGGCGCTGATCGCGGTTCCGGGCAAGGATTTTGAAGTCAGGCGCAGCGGCGACAATTTGGTCGTTTTTCAAGGCAAGCTCGGACCTGCCGAGGCCGACTCCAACTCCGGCGACCAGGTCCAGGCCGCCGATTTCTCAAGCTTCCACCAGCCAGGGACCTACTACCTTGACGTTCCCGGCATAGGGCGCAGTTGGGACTTCACCGTGGACCGGAACGTCTTCGGGCACACCTACTATCTGGCCATGCGCGGCTTCTACGGCCAGCGCTGCGGGACTGCGGTCGACCTTGGACCGGAATTCCCTGGATACTCGCATCCCGCCTGCCACCTGCATGGCGAATTCAGCCCCTCCTCGGGGGCCAAAGGGACGCGAAACAACGTCGGCGGCTGGCATGATGCGGGCGACTATGGGCGCTACGTCGTGAACTCCGGGATCGCCGCCGGGACGCTGCTTTGGACCTGGGAGATCTTCGGGGAAAAGATCAGCGGCATCTCGCTCGGGATTCCCGAGTCGGGCAACGGCACGCCCGACATCCTGAATGAAGCACGCTGGAACCTGGAGTGGATGCTAAAGATGCAGGACGTCGACGGAGGCGTTTGGCATAAGCAGACCAGTGAAAAATTTCCAGACTTTATCTCACCTGAAGCCGACACAATGCCGAGCGAAGTAATCGGGACCGGATCGGCGCCTTTCAAGAGCACCTGCGCGACCGCGGATTTGGCGGCTGTGAGCGCGATCGCCGCCCGAGTCTACGAGCCCTACGATGCGAAGTTCGCCGAACGCGCTTTGGATGCGGCACGGCGTGCCTGGGAGTGGGCTGAGAAAAACCCAAATGTTACCTTCCGGAATCCGCCGGGCATCACGACTGGCGAATACGGCGATCGTAACTGCAATGACGAACGCCTGTGGGCGGCAGCTGAACTGGCTCGCACCACCGGCGAGGCGGCATACACCGGCTTCTTCCTCAAGAACTATTCCGATTTCCTTGCAGGCCTCGATTCGCCGCCCGCGGAGAACTGGGCCTCATTGGGGCCGATGGGTCTTTGGACCTACGCGCTTTCAAAGCGGCAGGACGCTGACGCCAGAGCGGTTGCCGCGATCCGTGAGCGCACCGTTGCGGCAGCGCGCACGATCGTCAAGCGCACGAACGCCAACCCCTACCACGTGAGCCTGCTGGCGAGGGACTATGTCTGGGGATCGAATGGCGTCGCTGCGAGTTATGGCACTTACCTTCTGATCGCCAATGTCTTCCATCCCGACCCGAGCTTTGTGGATACGGCGCGGGACAACCTCCATTACTTGTTGGGGCGAAACACGTTTTCACTGTCTTGGGTAACGCAGGTGGGCGAGCACGCCCTCCAGCACCCCCATCACCGGCCCAGCGCCGCACACCTGGGAGCGCCTTGGCCAGGACTCCTCTCTGGCGGGCCAAACGCTGGACGCAATGATGCGGTCCTGGCCGCGTTACCAGCGGGTTTGCCGCCGGCCAAGGTCTATGCCGATCAGACGGAGTCGTTTGCCAGCAACGAGATTGCCATCAACTGGCAGGCGTCGCTGGTCTTCCTGCTGGCCGGCGAGTTGCAATAAACAGCCGCTGCTGGAACCAGGTTCCACGCGGCGGAGAATCGGTTTTGTCTCCCGCGGAAAGCGGAGAGACGTTGCCAATGGGCATCGAGGAGTTGAATGCTGCATCTTCACGTGATTGACATAGTTATCATCGTGGCTTATCTGCTAAGCACGGTGCTCATTGGCTACTGGGTCTCGAAGCGCGCCTCCCAGAGTATGCAAAACTACTTCCTCGGCGGCAATGCGATGCCCTGGTATGTGCTGGGCATCTCGAACGCATCGGGAATGTTCGACATCAGCGGCACCATGCTGCTGGTTTCATGGATGTTCGTGTACGGACTGAAGAGCGTTTGGATTCCCTGGCTCTGGCCCACCTTCAACCAGATATTTCTCATGGTCTACCTCTCGGCGTGGCTGCGCCGCTCCAAGGTGATGACGGGCGCTGAGTGGATCAAGACCCGTTTCGGCACCGGCCGGGGTGCGCAGTTATCGCACCTCATCGTGGTGATCTATGCGTTTGTCAGCATCATCGGATTCTTCAGTTACGCGTTCAAAGGCATCGGCAAATTTGCGGAGACGTTTCTGCCCTGGCACCTTTCGGCCAATGAATACGCGCTCATCCTGATAGGCATTACCGCAATCTACGTCATCAAGGGCGGCATGATCAGCGTGGTCATCACCGAGGTGGTGCAGTTCTTCATCCTCTCGATCGCTTCATTTGCCGTGGGCATTATTGCCATGCGCAGGGTTGCGCCGGAGATGCTGCATAGGTGGGTGCCCGCGGGCTGGGACAACATCTTCTTCGGCTGGCATCTCAATCTGGATTGGGCGACGCTGCTTCCCGCGGCCACCACCAAGGTTGCGCAGGACGGCTATGGTCTCTTCGGCTTCTTCGTGATCATGCTGCTCTTCAAAGGCATACCGATCTCTGCGGCCGGACCGGCGCCTAACTACGACATGCAGCGCGTTCTTTCCGCCAAGAATCCGCGCGAAGCTTCAATGATGAGCGCCTGGGTGAACATCGTGCTTACCTTTCCGCGCTACTTTCTTATCATCGGCCTCACAGTGCTGGCAGCCGCGTTCTACAATCCCAACCTCCGCGCCATGGGCACTAACATGGATTTCGAGCGGGTGCTGCCCATGGCGTTGGGGCAGTTTGTCCCGGTAGGTTTGTTGGGCTTTCTCATCGCCGGCCTTCTCGCTGCCTTCATGTCAAACTTCGCGGCCACCGTGAACGCCGCTCCGCCCTACTTCGTCAATGACATCTACAAGCGATTCATCAATCGCAATGCGGCTCCCGAGACCTATGTCCGCCTGAGCTATCTGGCATCGTTTGCCGTGGTTGTTATCGGCGTGGCCATCGGCTGGAACGTCACCTCGGTGAACGCTGTCGTGGTTTGGATCGTATCCGGCCTGTGGGGCGGTTACACCGCTTCCAATGTTCTCAAGTGGTACTGGTGGCGCTTCAACGGTTACGGCTACTTCTGGGGCATGGTCACCGGCATCGCCTCTGCGCTGGCGTCGCCGTCGATCGTCGCCCAAGTGCCGTTCGTGAAAAATCTGCTGGCAACGTACTCCATCAATATGGACGTGGTGATCATCTTCCCGCTAGTGCTGGGCATCTCGCTGATCGGCTGCCTGCTCGGCACGCTGCTGACCAAGCCCGAGTCGGACGAGGTGCTGATGGACTTCTACCGCCGCGTCCGGCCGTGGGGCTTCTGGGGCCCAGTACTCAAGAAAGTGCTAGCGGAAGATCCCGGCTTCAAGCGCAATAAAGACTTCTTCCGCGACATGTTCAATATCGTTGTTGGCATCGCCTGGCAGATTGCCCTCGTGGCGCTGCCCTTGTACATCGTGATTCAAGAGTTCCAGCGCGCCGCCATCGCTTTGGGCGTGATTCTAGGCACGTCGCTCATTCTCAAGTTCACCTGGTACGACCATCTGTCGGAGCGTGAGGTCGAGACCGATCTGGCCGCCGCCGGAGACAACTAAACGAATTCAGCCGGCTGCACTCCCGCAAAGGACGACGGCCGGCTGCCGTTTGCACACTGGGGCATACCGAAACCCCTCCACGACGCCAGAAAGGCCATGCCGCTTGGATCGCCACGCCAGAAACCCGGATGCGCAGGTCGTGCCAACCGATCAGCGGACAGGCGTGTCTGTTGAGCGAGTCTCCTATCACGGCTGGTCCGATTGCTATCTCATCGGTAACGGCAGCGTGGAAGCCGCGATCGTTCCAGCCATCGGCCGCGTAATGCAGCTGCGGCTGACAGGCGACGGAGAAGGAGCATTCTGGGAGAACCGGTCGTTGGACGGTCAACTGCACGACGCGGTCTCGAACGATTGGATCAACTTTGGCGGAGACAAGTGCTGGCCCGCCCCGCAGACGGTGTGGACCGGCCAGCAAGGCCGAGCATGGCCGCCTCCCGCCGCCTTTGACGCCCGCCCTGTTCAAGCGGTTGCCAATGAACGCGGTGTCGTGGTCACGTCGCCCATCGATCCGGGGTTTGGCATCCAGGTTGTGCGTCATGTCGAGCTCGACCCCGAGCTGCCCATCATGCGGATCGGGACCGAGTATCGCAAGCTCCGGGGCGCTGCCGTAAGGGTGGGCATATGGACCGTGACTCAGTTGCAGGAGCCCGAGCATATCGCCATCCTCCTCTCGGCAAAATCGAAGTTCGCCGCGGGCTATATCCGCTTGCTTGCCGCCGAACCGGCAAACCTCAAGGTCGATGGACGCATGCTCTCACTCGGACGCCATCCCCGGCACCACGTCAAAATCGGCACGGATGGATGCAGCATGGCTTGGGTGGGGAGCAAGTGCGTGGTCCGGATCGACGCTGAAACCGGTCCCGGAGAGTATCCCGATGGCGGCTGCGTCACCGAAATCTACACAAATCCGGATCCTTTGAAGTACGTCGAACTCGAGACCCTCGGACCTCTGAAGACCATGAACGTGGGCGACCGGATCAGGCAGACAACGGTGTACACCGTGATGCCTCGATCAACGCAGGACTTTGATGCCGAAGCGAGCAAGGCGTTCAGTTGAGCATGAGAACTAATTTATGGATTGAAGAACCTTATAAGACAGCCATCGGCGCTGACATATCTTATTTATTTTAAATAACTTAAAAACCTACCAGGCGACCGCTTTTCTCATGAATCCATGCGGACCGCCGAGAACTGGACTGGCCGGAAACAGGGCCCGCCAAGGGTCAAAAAATCCGTACTTGACAATCGAACCTTCTTGGGCGTGTAATGTGCCGGACCCGAAAAAGCGGGTTTTTTTACGATCTGCTAAAACGTTTGACTTCTGCAACTGAAACGTTTGAGCATGAAAATCCATAAAAACGGAGAAATGCGAATTTGGCTCTTCCATTCCACGGAGAAAAATCGAGCGATTCCGGCCTTTTGGCAGGAGTCCTTCGACCCCGGAAAGTCGGACCGGGGCAAAGGGGTGGCCGGGATCAGGATGATTCCGGTACGGGTCAACGCAGGGGGTTCTCCGCGGTGGATACGCTTTTGGGGTCGGCCAATTAAGACAGGCTGGGTGGGCTGAAGAATCGTGAGAGAGGTTGATTCTCTGCCTGAAAGGTTCTTCGGCGCACTTCAACGGGCTTCAGTCATCACCGAAAGGGAGACGGCTGAAGTACGAGACAAAAAACAGCAACACAAAAACAGCAGCAAATTTGAAAAGGAAGGTCACATGAGACAAGCGAGATACAGGTTTTTCCTGTTGCCGTTGTTCTTCTTGCTGGCATGCGCGGGAGCATTTGCGCAGGCCAACTCCGAAGTCACCGGCATCGTCACAGACCAGACCGGAGCGGCCGTCGCGGGCGCGAAGATTACCCTCACGGATCCGGCCACTGGCGCAGTCCACACTGGCGAGAGCGGCAGCACCGGTTTGTATGACATCGCCGGCTTGAACGCCGCCAACTACGACATGAAGGTCACAGTCAAGGGCTTCGAGTCCTTCGTGCAGAAGGGCATCGTAGTCAACATCTCCGCGAGCTTCCGCGTCGACGTTAAGCTCACCGTCGGTGCTGAATCCCAAACCGTCACTGTCGAAGCCGACGCCTTGGCAGTGCAGTCCGACTCAAACGTGGTCAGCACGCTCATCAACGAGCAGCAGATCACAGAATTGCCCACCAACGGCCGCAACGTGATCGGCCTGGCGGCACTGGGTCTCGGCGTCAGCGGCAACCTGCCCGACGCGGAGAATCCCTTCTCTGTGAACGCCAACTACGCCATCAGCTTCAACGGCCTCAGCCAGGCGCACAACATCTGGATTGTCGACGGCGGCGAAGCATATGATCGCGGTTCCGGCGGCAAGATGTCCGTCATGCCTTCACAGGACGCGCTGGGCGAGTTCCAGGTTCTGGCCAGCAACTATCCTCCTGACTACGGCATCGCCTCCGGCGGCGCAATCACCATGTCCATCAAGAGCGGCACCAGCAAGTACCACGGTGAAGCCTGGGAGTTCGATCGCAACGACGCGCTCGATGCCCACAACTACTTTGATCCGGCCGGCTCCAAGAAGCAGGAACTGCGCTATAACGTCTTCGGCGCAAACTTCGGCGGCCCGGTCTTTATTCCCCACATCTACAACTCCGACAGGAAGAAGACCTTCTTCTTCGTCAACGAAGAGTGGCGCAAGATGGTCAACGGCGTGTCGACCAATCCGGTCGATGTTTTGCCGGGAGCGGATGAAGTCACTACAGCGTCGACGTTCACATACGCGATTCCCACGGGTCTGAACCCAATAACGTCTCTGAAAGTGCCTACGGTTGGCGATGCAGCCTTCAACGCGAAGTTGAAGGGTGATGGCCTGACGCCGGGCGGGACGTTTACTGGGAACGTGATTCCTGGCAACCTGTTGGATGCGAACGCCCTGCTCTTCAACACCACCAAGAACCTGCCCGCCGCGACGAACCTCACGAACGACACTTACACGCCGACGGGTGGCCATCTGCCAATCAACGTTCGGGAAGATCTCTTCCGCATCGACCACACCTTCAACGACAAGTGGTCGGTATTGGGTCACTTCATCCATGACGCCAATGACTCGGTCCAGGCCACTCCCGAGTGGCAGGGTGACAACATCCCGACCGTCGGCTCCAACTTCAGCAATCCGTCCTACAGCTCGGTCATCAAGCTGACCGGTGCGCTGACGCCCCAAGTGCTGGTGGAAGCTGCGTTGAATTACGACGGCAACAAGATCGCGATCATTCCGGTTGCTGCGGGCGGAGCAAGCTTTATCAAGCCCACAGGCTGGAGTACCGGAACCTACTTTGCCGCGAGCAACGATGTAGGCAATCGTCTGCCTGACATCAAATGGGCAAATGACGGTGGCGCAGACTGGGGCCCGGGAAACGATCCATGGACCAACGGCGCCGAGGACATTAACGAAGTACTCTCGCTGTCCGTCACCAAGGGCAAACACCAGATGAAGTTCGGCGGCGGCTATAACCGCTATACCAAGAACCAGGTCATCGGCAAGGACTCCGAAGGCGACTACACCTTCGACTCCAAAGCATCAAGCGTTGCCGGTGCTCTTACAGGCGATTCGTATCTGGACTTCCTGCTAGGCCTTGGCGCAAACTTCAACCAAGCGAATGCCAATCCTATCAACCATTACGTCAACCAAACGATGTCCGCCTATGCCCAGGACAACTGGCACGTGAACAGCCGGTTGAGCTTGCAGTTTGGCTTCCGCTACGATCTCATGCCCCACGTTTTTGAACGCAACAACCAGGTCTCCAACTTCGAGCCGTCCCTCTACCAGACGGGAGTTGCGCCCGTGTTTAACTCAGACGGTTCGTTTGCGACAAACAGCCCCGGCGTGGTCACAAACTCCATCGGATCCTTTTATTTGAACGGCGTTGCACTTGCCGGTCAGAACGGGGTTCCGAGTGGCTTGGCCAGGCAGGATTACAAAACCGTGATGCCCCGCGTTGGTTTCTCCTACGACCTTACCGGAAACGGCAAGACCGTGGTGCGCGGCGGATTCGGAACATTCTACGAGCGCATCCAGGGCAATGACATCTACGACGCCGCCGGCAGCGCTCCGTTCATCAGCACGCCTTCTGCCAACAACGTCGAATTCACCAACCCCAGCACGAACTGGCAATCTGGCGGCACCGCTGCCACGCCAACCTTCGTGCAGGGTTACAACTCCCTCAACACCTATTATCCCAATCCTGCCGTTGCGCAGTTCAGCCTGGGCGTGCAGCACGAGATCGCTCCCGCGTTGATCCTGATCACGCAGTATGTTGGCAACATTGACTGGCATCAGAACACCTGGCTGCCGATCAACAACTTCCCGCTCAGCACCCCGATGCTAACGCGTTTGGAAGCTGCGGGCGATAGCACTGATAAGACCTTCTGCGCAACCCCGGCCGCATGCCCGGCGCTTTCGCCGGTTGCAGCCCTGAATGCAGCAACTTATCCGGGCTTTGGCAACATCCGGTTGCAGGAGAATCCACTCACTGGCACCTATAGCAGCTTCCAGGTGGGCCTTCGCCAGCAAAACAGGCATGGCCTCAGCTTCGAAGTGGATTACACCTACGCTCACCAGATCGATGACTCGCAAGGCAGCGTGGACGTCGACAACAACAACCCCTCCTACAACCCCTGGAACCTGAAGTACGACAAGGGCTCCGGCACTCTGGATCGCCGTCAGGTCCTCAACGCCAACTACGAGTACAAGATCCCGCTGTTTGCGCATGACAACGGGCTGGTTCACAGCGTGCTCGGCGGGTGGGAAGTCTCCGGTACGGTTATCTCCGAGGCTGGCCTTCCCTGGTTGGGCAATGTAGCTCCGGGTACCGGCGGGCCGGATACGATCGGATTGGGTGGCGACTACCGCAACCGTCCAAACCTCAGCGGCAAGCCGGTGTACACCAAGAGAGTCCTCACGGTCGGCACCGGAGCCAATGCAATAACTGGCTATCAGTATGTCAGCAGCCAAGGCTTCTCGCAGCCCGTTGCAGCTTGGGACGGCGGCGCCAACCTGGGCTTCGGAAACGCGGGCAAGGATGCAGTTGTCGGCCCCGGCCGCACCAACTTCACCACCGCGCTCTATAAGTCCTTTGCCTTCGGCGAGCGGGCTCACTTCGAGCTGCGCGTCGACAGCTTCAACACCTTCAACCACACCCAGTTCAACAGCATCAACAACGGCCTGAACTTCTCACTGGCCTCGGGTGCTGACCCAAGGCTTCCTGGCAGCTACACGCCGGCGAACAACTTTGGATTCACAAACGGCACGCAGGATCCGAGAGAGTTCGAGGTCGGCGGCAAGTTCGTCTTCTAACCAAACCCTCAACCGGGGCGCGGCAGGCATTGCCTGCCGCGCCCTTTTCTTTGCGGCGTTCAAATCGCCGGCTTCAAATAAAATGAGTAAAAAGCAACAGCGAGACTCTCTCTATGCGCCAGCCAGGCTGCCGGACACTGATACGAACGATGATGCTGGCGATGGCCTCAGCCCACTGCCTGGGGCAGACGGCTGGCGCGCTCGATCAGCAGCGGCAGACGGCGCTTGCATTGGAGCAGCAAGGCAAGAACTCGGAGGCTGAGGCCGCATGGCGCATCTACCTCAAGACCCATCCATCGAATCCGGAGCCTTATGCTCACCTTGGGTTGCTGGAAGCGCGCCAGGAACACTACAAGGAGGCGGTTCCTCTCTACCGCAAGGCACTGGCTCTGGGACCGAAGATTCCGGGCTTGCAGCTCAACCTGGGTCTGGCGCTCTTCAAAGGCGGCGATCTGAAGCAGTCCATTCAGGTGTTCGCGCCGCTGCTCAAGAGCCAGCCCGCCGATTCGCCTCAGCGCCAGCAACTGGCCACCCTGATCGGCATGGCGCACTACGGCCTGGGCGAGTATGCCGAGGCATCTCCCTATCTGAAAGAGTCCGCGGCCCGCGACGCCCAGAATCTGCAACTGCGGCTTGCGTTGGCACACAGTTGCCTGTGGTCCAAGCAGTATCAGTGCGTACTCGACACCTATCGCGAGATTCTGACGCTCAATGCCGAGTCCGCCGAAGCCGATATGCTGGCCGGCGAGGCGGAGGATGAGTTGAAGAACCATCGCGGCGCGATCGAGCAGTTCCGGGCCGCCGTGAAGGCCGATCCCAGGCAGCCCGACGTTCACTTCGGTCTAGGCTACCTTCTGTGGGGTGATCGGCAGTACACCGAGGCTGCGAGCGAGTTTCAGGCCGAATTGGCCAACAATCCCAATCACGTCCAGGCCATCATCTACCTGGGTGACACACAAATGCAGTTGAACCATCCGGAGGCCGCAAGAGCTCTTCTGGAAAACGCCCTGCGCATCGACGCCGGGCGAGAACTCGCTCATCTCGATCTGGGCATACTCTATGCGGATGCAGGCCGCCAGGAAGATGCCTTGCGGGAGATGAAGGAGGCTGTGCGGCTGGCCCCTGAAGACGTGAGCCCCCACTGGCGGCTGGCGCGGCTTTACCGGTCGATGGGAAAGAAGGACGAAGCCAAGGCCGAGTTCGACAAAGCCAGCAGCATCACCAAGGCCGCCGACAACGCGTTGATCGACAAGATGGATGGCGCGCATGCCAGCCCGCCTAAGGCTTCGCAGCCGTTGGCAGCGCCGCCGGAAAAGTGATCTACCGAAGCCGAGTCTCACGAAACCCGCAAATCAATCGTTTTTTCTTGTCAGAGAGTGTTACAAAAGAGGTATATGGTCAAGCGAATAAGCTCGGCGGCCAAAGTACAGGCTGAGAAACCTGTCGGCCTGCGCACGCTTGGTGAGTATCTGAATCTGTCGCCGGCGACCATCTCGCTGGTGCTGAACAATGCTCCCGGCGTCCGCTCGATTCCGCAGGAGACCCGGGACCGTGTAACCGAGGCGGCGGCGAAATTCGACTATCGGCCCAGCTTCTACGCGCGGTCGCTGCGCAAACGCCAGACCTTTTCCATCGGTGTATTGGTGCCGGATCTGAACGACCATTATGTTGCGCCGATATTGGCTGGCGTCGAGGAGTTCCTCATCGAGGAAGGTTACTTCTATCTGACCGCGAGTCATCGCCGCAAGCCGGACCTGATCGAGGAATACCCGCGGCTGCTCATGGACCGCTCGGTTGAGGGGTTCGTACTGATCGACACCGTGCTGGAGCACAGCATGAGGCTGCCAGTGGTGGCAGTGGCCGGCCACCGCAAGATCAAGGGAGTTACAAACGTGGTGCTCGATCAGCGCCGTGCGGCGGAGCTGACCTTGCAACACCTCTATCAGCTGGGGCATCGCAAGATCGCTTTCATGCGGGGCGGCAGCCACAGCTCCGACGCGGACGAACGCTGGGACTGCCTCATGAAAGTGGCCGCGGAGTTGAAGCTTGAGGTTTTGCCTGAGTTGACCGTGCAAGTGAAGTTGCGGGTTTCCACGCCTGAGTTGGGCTTTGGGCCGGCCAACGAACTGCTTGATCGCGGCGGTGAATTCACGGCCATTGTCTGCTACAACGACGAGGCCGCTATCGGAGCGATCCGCGCCCTGATGAATCACGGCCTGCGCGTGCCCGAGGATGTCTCCGTCGTGGGCTTCGACGATATCCAGAGCGCTGCCTTCCACAACCCCAGCCTGACCACCATTCGCCAGCCGCTCAATCAAATGGGAGTAGTGGCCGCGCGCATCCTCCTCCAGCGAATTCGCGGCGACGAGACCTCTGAGGACACGGTGCCGATCCTGCCCGAACTCGTGATTCGCGAGTCGACCTCTCCGCCCAGTCCTGAGAGCGCCCATTCGAGACAGAGCTGAAGCATCCGTGCAGTTGTCGCTCTCACGTTCTCGCCATTGCTGCACCACGATGAAAGTCCTGCCAAATCGGCTTTCGCAATCGTGTAGACTGAATTCAAGATTCTGATCACATAAGGCTTCACCTTGGATTGTCTTGAGCAAGAGTGTGCGTCGTCACTGCTGAGCGGTGACGAGGCGGTTGCCATGGCCGCTCACTATTCCGTTGGAGCGAATTCAGAAATCGATCGGCGGATTCAAGCGAGCGTTTCACAATGCGCCTCGGCACGAATCCTGATCTCAGGTGCGGCCGCGGTGTCTAGCCTCGCAAGGTCGTTGATGAACACTTAGTTCTCAGGCGTCTGTTCGCTAAACCTGTAGCCGACGTAAGCATCGGTCAGCAAATATCGCGGATTTCCCGGATCGTCTTCAATCTTCTTGCGCAACTGGCGAACAAATGTGCGAAGGTACTCGAGCTCGTTTCCGTATTCCGGCCCCCACACGGACTTCAGCAACCGGGCGTGAGGGATAGGCTCGCCGGCGTGCATCATCAGATAGTGCAGAACCTCGAATTCTTTGGGAGTCAAATGAATCGGGCGTCCACTCTTCATCACCCGGTATTTGACCGGGTCCAACTCAAGCCGGTCAAAACGAATCGGCGCGTCGCGGTTGACGTCTTGAGCGCTTCTTCTCCTCACAGCGGAGCGCAATCGCGCTGTCAGCTCTCGAATTTGAAAAGGCTTTGTGATGTAGTCGTCGGCTCCCGCATCCAGTGCGAGAACCTTATCATCCTCGCTGTCCATCACAGTCAGCATCAAGATAGGCAGTCTCGCAATCGCATGACGGATGCTGCGGCATGCCTCCACGCCCCCCATGCCAGGCATATCCACATCCATTAGCACTGCATCGAACCAGGAGACGCGGGCCAGCGATAGGGCCTCTTCGCCGCGTGCCGCTTCTACCACGGTAAAGCCCATGCCAGTTAGAGTCACTCGCAATGCCCTCCGTGTCGAAGCATCGTCGTCTACCACGAGAATGGTGCCCTGTCCTGCCTTCGCGGGCTCGCTGCTCATTGCTTCCTCCTTGCTCCCATCGGAAGGGAAAGAAAGAATGTCGTTCCTTCCCGGTCGTCGCTAACCACCCACACGTGTCCATGGTGAGCCTCGGCAGCCTTCTTCACTACAGAGAGTCCTATTCCAGTACCGGAAGCAGCACCCTTCTGATCCGGTGACCGGTAGAAGCGGTCGAATATCCGCTCCCGGTCTTCAATCCGAATCTTGGATCCAAAGTTATGCACGGAAAAAAGCACGTCTGTATGACTCTTGCGCGCGGCAACCTCAATAGCTGTACCTGGCATCGAGTACTTTTGCGCGTTGTCAATGTATTGAGCCAGGATCATCGACAGCAGCCCACGGTCCACGTTGACGATAAGGTTGGGGTCGTCAACAGCAACTTTGGTCCTGCCATCTTCCAAGGGAGTCGGCCGGTCGGCTAACACTTCTGAAAGCAACTCCTTCACATTCACCTCATCTAATTCGAGGCCGATTTGTCTTCCATCAAGCTTTGCTGTCACTAACATCCGTGTGCAAAGCTCATTCAAACGAACCGCCTCCCCGTCGATCAGCGTCACAAGCTCGGTTTGCGAATCCGTCAGCCCGCCCAATTCAAGCAAGCCGGAACTGGCGGTCTGAACCGCGGTCAGCGGCGTTTTCAGTTCATGCGCCAGTCCATCCATAACCGCTGTGCGCAACTCTTCGCCCTTCTTTGCAGTCTCAGCCTTGTCTTCCTTCTCAAACGACTGATGGCGATCTATCGCAATTGCCGCCAGCGCCGCAAGCGCATCGACCACCAGGGGACTCAGCATTCCACGCACCACCAATGCCCCAACAGAGCCTGACCCCGTCCCGGTCTGCAACAAGCGCAGCGATGTTTGAGTTTCTGGATCGTCCGGTGCCCCATCGCGCAGATAGCATTCTCGAGCCAGATCCTCTTCGCCCGCTCCCCACTCGCCCACCCGGTCTTGACGTCCCAGGCTCATATCGAACAACGCAACCGCGCGTAAGTCAAATATTCGCTGAATCAGAACCGCGAGTTGTGGTCCAGGCGGTTGCCGCAAATCCAGAAGCAGCGTGCAGCGGCTTAACTCGTATAAGTGCTCCATGCCCAGAAGATGAACAGCCGCCTCCCGCGCTCTTATCTTTTCCCGCGCATGCAGCCGGCTTATCGCGAGCGCCGTGATCTCGAACGTCGCTAGAGCCACAAATATTCCGGGATTCTCAACTTCGAAACTGAATACTGGCGGCTCAAAGTAATAGTCGAGCAACAACACTGCTAGAAGCGATGCAAACGACGCCTGCCAAAACCCAAATTGCGATGCTACACCTACGACAACCACCAAATAGAGGAGACTGATCGTCAGCAGGTTTATCTGAAGCGTGAACCCGAAATAGGTCAGTAACGCGAGAACCCCGCTCGCTGCCAAACCCTGCAACAGCGTCCGAAGTCTTTGCGGAAATCGCGCCCATTCGAAATCAGTTGAAGTCGTCATCCGGCCTATGTCTTGCTTGATTCGTCTGGTTCCCGAATTGACCTTATCCTAGCGTGATGGATGTGAGGAAAGCATAAAAAATGCATTAGGATAACATACATACAAAGAAGGGGAGGAATTCATTCAAGAAACCCTCCCCCCTTTTTGCTACAGATACTGCCGTGTCCTGGGATAGACGTTCGACGAGTCACTGGGCGTTTACAGGCGCATCGGGTGTCGCCAACCGGCTGTACTTTGCTTCGAGTGTTCCTGCCTCTGAAGCTCTTGTCATGTAGTACTCGTAAAGATTCCGCGCCGAGTCTACAGGCCTTGGATACTTCGCAAGGACGCCCACGACGTTCTGGCTCCTCCGTTCCCATTCCTTCTTTTCATCCGCGGCCTTTTGCAGATAGTCCTTTTGCCGTTCGCCGTAGTAGTTTGCCAGAGACTTGTATTGCTCTGGGGCGTGCGCGTCGCGCGCTAATTCCTTCAACTGTGCCTGGGTGTAATGGTTGCCGGTCTCCGCTGCAGAGGCCGCCACCTGTGCACTACCTACACCCGCAAATGCGAGTGACAGAATCCATGTTGTGAATCGGTTGCGAGTCATGTGCTTAATACCTCCCATGCTTAGTATTGAGGTGAACACGTGAGGGAGGCATGAAGAGAATAAGGGGAATGAAGTAAAAAGATTCGATATCTTACCGCCTCTTCCGGACGGAATGCGGGATGGTTTTTTAGTTTTCCCAATACCACTTTGGGGCTGTGCAGGTGTCCTTGAAAACCCGTCCTATAGAGCAGAGTTCGCACGAGCCTGACCGCGCATAGCTGGGTTTCAGAACTTATAGGAATCGAAGGCAATGCTTCTGTAACAACCCATACCGGCGGAAAGGGGCAGCGGTCGCGAAATCGACGATCGGGAAGGGCAATCAAGGATGGCTTAGTAGTAGGTCTCTCGCAAAGCCCGCGCATCCCTCACCATGGCAAGAAACCTGCCAGCCAGCTCATGGATACGATCGTCCTGGCGAAAATGCAAAGCTTCCTTGGGCAAGAGTTCTCCACCCAGGCCAACGGCAGTTGCGCCTGCGACAATAAAGTCAGACGCCGTCAACTGATTTACGCCGCCTGTGGCAATTAAGGGGATCTGTGGCAGCGGAACCTTGAGTGCGCGCACATACTGAACGCCGCCTACATGACCAGTTGGAAAGATCTTGACAAAGTCTGACCCCGCCTTCCACGCCGCGATGATTTCGGTCGGCGTCAGAGCTCCCGGGAGCACACAGACATCCACTTTTTTTGCATACGCTACCACTTCCGGAACAAATCCAGGACTAGTTAGAAACCTGGCGCCGGCATCGACGCATCGGCGCGCCATCTCATCGTCCAGTACGGTGCCAGCACCGACGGCCATATCCGGATAGCGATTCGCCAAATCGTTGATCACCGCCAGAGCGCCGGGCGTGGTCAAGGTGATCTCTGCAATGGGAATCCCCCCCGAGTAGACCATTTCAGCCGCAAATCGCGCTAACTCCTGTGTGGCCACGCGCACCGATGGCAGGATGCCTACCTCTTCGATATAAACGCGAACTTCACTTCTTTTCATGGCTTAACCTCTCCGAGAACCCGGCGATACACGTGAACACGGTAGCGCTATTTACGCCGGCAAAGCTTTCATTGAAGCTCTTCACGGCCAACGGCGAGATTCAGTTGGCCGGCGGCCGTCATATATGCGCCAGTTAACTGCAGATAGGCGAGCTGAACGACGCGGTAGTCGCTCTGTGCATTGAGAAAGTCCATCAGCGATGCTCCTCCGTGCTCATAGGCGAAAGTTACCGTGTCGCGCACATAAAGCGATTGATCGAGATATTGCGCCTTGTATGGCTTGATTAGCGCAATATTGCTGCGCACCAGTTCGTAGGCATTGTCCACGTCGCTGAAGACTTGCGCTTTGGCCGCCTCGGCTGCATCCTGGCTTCTGTCGATGTCGATCAGAGTCCGCTTCTTCTCGCCCTGGTTCTTGTCGAATATCCGCAGCGGAATGCTGACGCTGAGACCGAGAGTCTGAATGCCGTTCGGGTTATTGTTCGAAGAGTTATATGTGTACCACGCGCCGAAGGTTGGATCTGTGGAACCATTGGAGATGGCAAGCTTGTGATTGGTTTGCGATTGCTGGATCGTCTCGATAGCGGCCCGCAGATCCGGCCGGTTGTCGAGCGCGATCTGGTGATAATCCGCAATCGGCTGAAGTTCCGGTCCCAGGTCGAAGCGCCCGGTCACGTCGAACTGGTCGGCCGGCGTGCGGTCGTCGAGCAGTAGCAGCAGCTGAATCTTCTGCTGGCGCAGGTTGACAATTGCGGTCTCGATTTCAGACTCATATTGCACGCGCTGAAGCTCGATCCGGGCCAGGTCGATCTTGGCCAGGTCGCCGGCTTTGAAGCGTGCCCGGCTAATGTCGATGATCTTGTCGTAGTACTCGAGATCCGCTTTTGCCAACGCCAGCACGGCCTTGGCCTGAAGGGTTTGCACAAAGGCCGAACGCAGGCCGAAAACCAGATTGCGCTCCAGGTCAATATGCTGAGATTGAGTAATCTGCGTGCCTTCCTTGGCGCTCTCCAGGCGCAGTTCCCGCTTGTGCTCGCGCTCGTGCAGGTAACTGAAATTGGGCACTTCGTACGTGCCCTTCGTTGGAGTCCAGACTCCGGAGCGAGGAGCGATCTGGGTACCGTCCGCAGTTAAAGTGAACTGCGGATTGGGGCGGAGAAAGGCCGTGATCTCCTCGGCCTTCATCTCCTCCACATTGGCCGCATCCGCTTTAAGCACCGGGTTCACCGCCTCGAACTTAGCTTTGACCTCATCCCACGTAAGCGCCTGCTGCGCGCTGGCGTAACTCGCAAGGAACGCATTGCCCAAAGCACAAATGCCGATACTTAGCGTCAAGACTGATACCAGCTTATGCTTCAAAGGTCACCTCCGGTTTCGGGAGCACGTCTCCCTCCCGCGCAATCCAGACATACAACGTGGGGAGAAGGAAGAGGCTCAACACAAGAGCTGTCATGAGTCCCCCCACAATGACAATGGCAAACGGACGCTGCGAGTCGGAGCCGATAGCGTGCGACATTGCGGCGGGAAGCAGTCCCAGAGTAGCCACCAGCATCGTCATCATGATAGGGCGAAGCCGCAGGACGGCGCCTTCAATCGCAGCTCCTTCCGGAGTGTAACCTCGGGCTCGAAGCTGATTGATGTATTCAAGCATGATGACGCCCGTTTGAACCGAGACGCCGAACAGCGCCAGGAAGCCGACACCGGAAGATACGCTGAAGAATGTATGCGTCACATAGAGAGCGAGCAAGCCTCCAACAGGAGCCATGGCGACATTGGCCAGAATCAGCAGCCCCCATTTGAAGGAACGAAACATGGCGTAGAGAATGATGAAGATAAAAAAGACCGTCAGGGGCAGGATCAAGAGCAGTCTTGCTTCGGCTCGCTTTTCGCTATCGTATTCTCCCGACCATTCGAGGTGGTAGCCTCGTGGTATCTGCACATTCTTGGCGATCTTGTCGATGGCTTCCTTGACCGTCGTGCCCAGATCCCGCCCGCGAACTTCAAAGCGGATGGCCAGATAGCGGGAACCGTCTTCCCGGTAAATGTCATAGGCATCATCGCGAACCTGAGCTTTAGTCACCTGAGCCAGCGAGACGCGTTCTCCCGAGGGAGAGAGCAATCGAATATTCTGAATTGCCTCTTTGGTATCGCGATACGGTTTCTGGTAGCGCACCACCACGTTGTAGACTGCTTCTCCCTGCAACACCTGGCTGACAGCATTACCGCCCACGGCGGTCTGGATGGCATCTTGTATGTCGGCCACATTGATGCCGAAGCGTGCAGCCGCCAGACGGTCAACGGTGAGATCGATATTCGGCTGGCCCGTATCGCGTTGAAGCCCCAGATCCGTGACCCCGTCAATTTTGCCCATAACATCTTTGATCTGTTCGCCCTTTTCCTCGAGAACGTCCAGGTCCGGCCCGTAAAGCTTGGCACACAGTCCGCCTTTCGTGCCGGTCATCGTTTCATCCACGTTGTCCTCGATGGGCTGGGAGAAATTCCAGAAAGCCCCTGGGTATTTCTCCAGTTCGCGATCCATCGCGGCGATCAGCTCCTCTTTGTTCTGATGAAAGACGGTCCGCCACTGATCCTTGGGCTTCAGGTCGATGAAATATTCCGTGTTGCCGAATCCTCCCGTGTCGGTTCCATCGTCGGGCGCCCCGGCTTGCGAGACGACCTTGGTGACCTCGGGGAACGAGGCGAGGATATAGCGGGAATGCTGGGTGAAGCGCGTGCCTTCCGTCTCGCCTACGCTGTTGGCCATCGCGCCACGCGCCCAAATGGCGCCTTCGTCCAAATGGGGCAGGAACTCCGAGCCAATGATTCCACTGAATGTGAGGAAAAGAGCGACGGCCAACGAAGCCAGGCCAACGCCAACGGTGATCCAGCGATTCTCGATCGCCAACTTCACCACGCCCCGGTACCGGTCCTTCAGGAACTCCATCACCGGATTGCGCCATTCCTTGACACCATGCGGGAAGAGCAGGGCAGCAAGCACAGGTACAAGGAAAATGGAGAATACGATGGCGCCGAGCAGCGCGAAGGCAACGGTCCAGGCCATGGGCCGGAACAAACGCCCTTCGACTCGTTGGAGCGTGAAGATCGGCATGTAGGCGGTGATGATGATGCCAATGGCGAAGAACACCGGCCGTTGGACCTCGTGAGCGGCATCCCGGATCATTGCCACCGGCGTCTTCCGGCTCATCGTGATGCGGCCCGCTTCCGCTGAGCCGTTTCTTGCATGACTCAAATGCCGCATGATGTTTTCCATCATGACGACCGCGCCGTCGACGACCATTCCGAAGTCGAGCGCGCCAAGCGAAATCAGGTTTGCGGGGATATGGCTCAAATTCAGAAAGATTGAGGCGAACAACAGAGAAAACGGTATCGTCACCGCAACGATCAAGGCCCCGCGGATATTGCCGAGGAAAAGAAGCAGAATGATCGTAACCAGGATCATTCCCTCGCCGAGGTTGTGCAGCACTGTGTGCAACGTGTAATGCAGCAGATCGCTGCGGTCGAGCATGGGAATGACCTTCACACCCTCGGGCAGGATGTGATTGTTGAGCTCGTCCACCTTCTGGTGAATAGCTTCGAGCGTGGGGCTTTCTTCGGCTCCCTTGCGCATCAGCACGCCGCCCTGGATGACGTCGGGCTCATCGACAATGACGCCGTCCGGACGATGATCGGCTCTGGCCATGTGCCCCAGCCGAATTCTGGGGCCCCATTCGACGACCGCGATGTCTTTTACGCGAACTGGAGCCCCATGCGAAGTCGTCAGCACGGTGTTCTCGATATCCTGCACATTCCGGTAAAGTCCGAGCGCGCGGACGTTCAGTTGCTGCAAGCCTTCTTCGACAAAGCTGCCGCCGGCGTTCACGTTATTGATGGCCAACTGCTGCTCTACCTGGCTGATGCTCAAGCCGTAGGTGATGAGCTTATTCGGGTCGACGCGCACCTGATATTCGCGCGCTGTGCCGCCGAAGTCGCTCACGTCCACGACGTTCCCCACTTTCCTGAATTCCTTGTACAGAGTCCAGTCTTCGATGCTCCTCAAATTCATTAGGTCATACGCCGGATTCGTGCTCCGGATCGTGTACCAATAAATCTGGCCGGTGGGGCTCCAGTCCGTGCCCATTTGAGGCACCACGCCAGCCGGCATACTGACCTGCGTGAGCCTTTCGAGCACCTTCTGGCGGTTCCATTCGTTGATGGATTGGTCGTCGAAGATCAACGTAATCAGGGAAAGGCCAAAAATCGATTCCGACCTAACCGTCGTGAGATGCGGAATACCAAACACCTGAATTTCGACGGGAACCGATACTTGCTGTTCCATTTCTTCGGCGGAGTGCCCGGGCCACTGGCTGATGATGTTCACGTAATTATCGGCGATGTCCGGATACACCTCGACGGGCATGTTGTGAAACGACACCGCCCCCCAGCCGAGCAATAGCAACCCAATCGCCAGCACCACGTACCGATTATTGAGTGCAAAATCTACGAGATTGCGAATCATGGTTTCGTCCTCGAGCCTCGAAGTTGAGCGTCATTCGTTGTCGATCACATTTTGGAGATTCATCGCGTTTGTCACCACCTGCTGGCCCGGCTGCAATCCGGATAGAATCTCCTGCATATTGTTCGGCAGCTGCTCGCCACTGACGACCTGAATCCGCTTGAACTTCTCTTGCGCAGGGACGAAGACCCAATCGCGGTCGTGCAGATGCACGATCGCGGACGCCGGGACAGCCGTATAGGTCCGCTTCTCCTTGCCGAACAAGGTGGCCGTGGCGTACATGCCCGGCCGCATCATCGCGCCTGGATTGGCCACTTCAATACGGACCTTCGCGGTGCGGATATTCGGATCGAGAATCGAGCCGATGTTGCTGATCGCGCCCTTGAGAACTTTGTCGGGATATGCGTTCAGCTTGATCTCGGCGGGTTCCCCGACGCGCACGTTGGCCATGTCGCTCTCGTAGACATCACAGACGATCCACACTGAGGTTAGGTCCGAAATAGTGAATGGGTTCGGCGTAGAGTAGGCCTGCACGAACGCCGAGTTCGTCACTTCCTGATCTGTGATCACGCCCGAAACGGGCGCGAGGATATCGACAATCCCCTTCGGGGCATCGGGATCGGTGCCGAGCAGGCGAAGATGCTCGGTGGCGGTATCGAGGGTGGTCTTGGCGTCGTCCTCGGTGTCTTGCGCCACCTCCAGGTCTCCCAGCGCTATGGCCCCGTGCTCGTATAACTGCTTCGCTCGATCCAATTGCTTGCGCGCAAGCAGTTCATCGGAGACCGCCTTGCGGTAGGCATCGAAGCCTCCCGAAATGTCGTCGCTGCGAACACGCAGCAAGAGCTGGCCCTTCTTTACCGTGTCGCCAAGGCGAGCGCGAATGTCCACGATGCGGCCGGAGGCAAGCGAAATCACCGGAACCGTTCGCGCGATGTCCGGAAATACTGTGCCGGTCACGGACAATTGCGACGGGGCTTGATATTCGGTCGCTGTTACGATCGGATACAACTCCGGATGCTCGACCGCGAAAAAGGATACGTCCACCCCGGAGACCACCTTGGCGGGCGGCGGAGCCTCTTCGTCGGCCTTCACCTTATCGCTCTTGCAGCCGCTGATGGCCAAGAGCACTCCCAATAACACCGGCAGCAAACTAAGTTTCAGAGCATTGTCTTTCATCGCAGGGCCTCGAGTTTATTAAGCGATTGCCGTTTCGCAGATTCTCAAATCTCATGAAGTTACATCGAGCAGAGGAAGCAAACTGCGCCCATTCACTCAGGGCGGGTAGTGCTGACTAACCTCCCATGTGCAATGCGCCCATGGTGCGCATTGCTGGCTCAGGAAGTGAATCAACCCATTGCTTTCTGCCGAAGGAAGCGAGGGATTAGGCAGCGGGAGGAGGGCGGTTTTGAATGGAACCCAGCGCGGGCGGCCGCAAGGCCGGGGCAGGATGATCGCCCACCACACCAAGGTAAATCACCTCGAAAGACAGCTCTGAAACGAGCGGTTGAGGGAGGTTCGCGACCGGATGCAGAATGGCGTGTGCGCGCGTGCCTGACAAATCCTCGCGCTGGAAACAGCTCGTCTCGGCGGGATTCTGCGCCATCGCCATGTCGTCATATAGCGAGATCACAACAAACATCATGGAGAGGACTAAGGCCAAGGCAATGAACTGAACTTGGCGCCCCGGGCCCTCGCGCCGCGCATGGCGCACCCACAGTCCGCACATCGCCGTGGCAATCACCGTCCAGCCGAGATTGAGGACTAGCTCCATGAGCGATGACTCTCCTAATTCAGCAGCATCCTTGGGAAATAATCGCCGGATGCTTTTCCCTTCGGGACCAAACCGCGATGTTATTCGGTGTGCTCTGGCAGCAAAGGAATCGGAAACAATCCCGGTGCCGCTGTTTGCAAGATTGAGTAGTGACCCTCGCAGTATGCGTCGTTCGCCATCAAATCCGCATAACCGGTCCCTCAAGAAATCGTAGTAATTGAGGTTTGTTGAGTTACCAGGTCTGGCCTCACTTGCAAAGACCAGACCTGGCTGGCCAGGGCCGCTAGAACCTGACCTTGATTGCGAGCGTGGTATTGGTTTGGTTGGTGCGCAAGTCGGGCCACCAGATATTGCTGGTTGAGGTTGCGCTTCCGCCGCAGGCAACATTGACCGTTGAAAGCGGCGTGCCGTAGCCAAAGCCCGATGCAGAACCACTGATGCACGCATACTGAGCCGGCGAACCGTTGTTACCGCCGGGAGGCGTAATGCCGCCGCGGCCGGTCCAGTAAGGCACATCGGAATAGCGATAACCTTCTTCCAGGGTGAATGTGATGAATTGGCTCGGCATGTAGTCGAAGGTGATGGTTCCGTCGTGCATCTGCGAACGGTCGCCCGCATTCTCGGTAAAGTATGGGGAGCCGGAGATAGCCGTAGCGCCGTTGATTGGCGGCAGCAATGTCAAGTAGCGGCCCGGGTTGTTCATCTGGCCGCCGCCAATAGTAATTGCATACAAATCTTTCTTGAACCACATGCGATCGTACGCCATCCACCCGATAAACATCTGCTTTGGTTTGCCGTTGTGGCTGTTATGACAGTTGACGCCGCCCGTATAACTGTCGGCCGTTCCCATCTCTGGAGAAAGCCCCTTCGGGTCGTAGTATCCCGCGGCAGGGCCGCCGCCATATTCGCAGCCGGCGTCGCCTGTGAGCGTAAAGGCCATCTTGTCCAGCAAACTATGGGGCTGGTCGTAATACTTCACTTGCGCGCTATAGTCGGCGTGGATGCGCGAGCGACCGGGGAAGCCGGCATCGTCTTCACCGAGGCCGTAATTGTTAAAGACAAAGTCCAGGTACGGCTTGGGGCGCCACAGAATCTGTCCGCCCAGTCCGGGCTTTCCGTTATAGCGGGCATACGACTGCCATCCGTTGATGATCCACGGTTCAATCTTCAGCTTCGCTGTAGGGAAATACTGGATGCGAAGGCCGTTGAAGAACCAGGGCGTGTTCGATGAAACAAACGACGGCTGATAAGTCCAGTTGTCAAAGTTGTAGTAACTGAACAGGCCGATGTAGGAAACAAAGATGCCCGCATCCACATTGAGGCCGTGGGCCACATCCCAGTGGTAACCGCCCCAACCCTCTGAGATGTACTTATAGGCGCCGGCCAGATCCCACTGGCCGCGGTTCGGGCTGCCATCGTTGCGCGGTGTTGTCGTGGCGAACAAGCCATCCATGGTGAGAATGCGCCCGCGCACATTATTAATGCGGATATCGCCGCCAATGCTGAGCTGCTCCAGTTGCCATTCATCGGAGCGGAAGCTCTCCGTCGCGCCGCCCATCGTGTCGTCCTTGGGATGGTTGTAGTCGAGAATGTAGTTCGCGTCGGCGCGAAACTCCGGCGTGAAATACTTGGTGCTCATCGGGCTGTCCACGGCGTGCCCGTTGCTATTCAGCCATGTCCAGTCACCGGGAAATGGCTCGCCCTTTTTTGTTACCTGAGCGTCGATCTCGGGGGGCGCGGGAGCCGCGGCAGGCGCAGGCGCTGTCGCAGCTTGCATCTCTGGCATTGCCGAGCTGCTTGAACCGCCGCCCACAACGGCGCCTTCGGCCGTGCGCAGCGCGTTGGCGTCCCGCATAGCATCGTTCGCCCCGCTGCGTGCTCTTAGCTCCGCTTCCAGTTGGGCGATCCGCGCCTTCATGTCTGCCAGTTCCTTGATGACCGCCTCGTTCGTAAGCGGCGCAGTGATCGCAGCAGAAGGATCGGGCGCAGCCGTCGCTGCTGCGGAAGTGGCGGCGCCGGTCGCGGCAGTTGGCGGATCCACAGGCTGCTCTTCCGCCAGAGATGCTACCAGGTTCGTTTTAGTCACGGCCTGCGGTGCAGAGTTATCGCGAGGCGGCTGGATAGCCTCGTTGAGGGTTGGGGCTGCGCTTTGGGCGTGACACGCAAGCTGCACAGAGAGGCCGCATATTGCGGCTCCTAAGGCGATGGCCATACTGAAATTCTTTTTCATCGGTATGTGACCTCCACGACGCTTGGCGTCGCCGGTTAAAAAGCGTTGGCTCTCACTGAGGAATGGCTGGCTGATAATCTCCGCCCCCTCATCCCAATTGTTAAGCGAGGCGACATAAAGGAGTCGCAAGGAAAACACAGTGAGTTAGTAAGTGCTTGAGACGGTGTGACATGAGACGCAGTGTTCCCCCAAGCCGCTTTTTCAGGGAGAAAAAGCGGCTCGATGCTGCAGACTTCACCAACGATTCTCCCAGTGTTGATCGACAGGCATGAGGGCCGCATGAAGAGTCTCACAAGAATGCGTATGAATTGCGTGCTATTTCTCGTGAGCGCCGGCATTCAAAAAGATCGCGCACTATCTTTCACCGGAAACTCGACCAAAACGGGTCGAACGCTTATTGAACTTATCTCGAACTACCGCGCCACAACGGCCGGCAGCGCCTTCCCGCAGCTCTGAATCGCCGTGACCAGAGCGGCTTTTCAGGATTCTGTCCTCATCGAGCCTCAAACCGTTGCGAAAGAGTTCGGTCGTGATGTTGACACATCCATGAGGAGAACTGTGCCCTTTAGCATCGGCTGACTCGCTCCTTTCAGGAGCCGCTCACTATGAGTTCTTCGAACGTTAAAGCTATGGCCGTAAAGATCCTATAAGGTAACTAAACAAAGTTATGAGCAACAGATAAGTAGCAAATAAGGGAAACATAAAGACAAACTTGTCACGTCATTCAATTGATGAGGGCGGAATTTATCGGAATTGCCGAATCCAAATCACCCACTCCGTCGAGGCCGTATAACATACAAATGATCTTTATCGCATCCTTATCAATTTCTCTCTAGCATCGGTTTAGCCGTTGTGCCTCCCAGATAAGTTTCGCCGTGAATCTGGAGATTGGCGACGCACGCGGGAAATACAGTGCGCCTGATGGCGGGTTCGGCAGCCTGTACTTCAAGTTCAATGAACTAGGATCGGAGGGTAGAATGCCGCAAGCAAAACTTGCCTTTGCGCTTTTGGTGCTAACTACCGTTAACGTTTGGGCGCGTGACGCAAACTTCCCGAGTCGGCAGGTTCGCCAGGTGCCCGACGAGGACGGCGTGTACTATACGGGCCCAGAAGTGACAGCGCCGAGGCTGATGCGTACGGTCATCGTGCCTTATCCCGAAGCGATGTCCAATAAAGAGATCCAAGGAATGACCGTGCTCGCCATGGTCATCGACGCCAACGGGATGCCGGCGCACATTCAGGTTCTGCACTCGCATGGCGACGCATTCGATCAAGTCGCCATCGCTGCTGTGAAGCAGTCGAAGTTTGAGCCGGGCAGGTTGGCCGGCAAGCCGGTGCCCGTCTGGATCGACATTCGAGTTGTCTTCCGCGCTAACCGCAGCCAGGCCATTCCTCAGGTCCTCATCACCGAGAGAGACTTGCCTCCTCCAGATGAATCGCAATTTGAGGACAAGCACCACAACCCTTTGTCGTACACACCGCCCATACCGATCCACACGGTTGACGCGGATTTCGCGGACCCGTTTCAGACGCATCCTTTTGTGCAGGTGGCCATCGTCTCGGTGCTGGTGAGCGAAGAGGGTTTGCCCAAAGAGGTTCGTGTCGCGCGCGGCCTCGGGTTCGGAATGGATAAGAAGGCCGAAGCAGCCGTCTGGCACTATAGGTTTCTACCCGCCACCAAGAAGGGCCAGCCGGTCTCCGCGCAACGAGATGTGATGGTCAGCTTCACCAAGTTTTGATCGCCTCGCCGAAGATAAACAGCTGCTTGAGCCGGTTGAGCGCGTCGTAGGTGAAGGTGGAAGTGAGGCCGTTGGGATACTGGGCCGCGGCCAGATTGCTGGCGTTGTCGTAAGAGTACGTGGTGGTGTTCTGGCCAGATAGATTGCCATCGACCACCGTGCTGAGGCGGTTCTGATCGTCCCAGGTGTAGCCGAGCCAGGCGCCGTGCGGATTGGAGGAGTTGATGGTTTCCACTTTGCCCGTCGGGTAATAAGTGTAGCTGAGAGTGCCCTCGGGCGTCGCCTTGGTGGTGAGCCGGTCCAGGGCAAACGCATCTTAAACGCTATATGCAGGGAAGGTAGAAGCGGTTGAGATGGGGATATGGAAAATCCGCTGAAGTATTTCGCTGAGTTGAAGGACCCGCGCGTGGAGCGGACACGGGA
>Ga0181516_10000039_pt1 | contig 131146 bp, 130 predicted proteins | sample PEATcosm2014_Bin_25_FD_121104 | JGI IMG/M metagenome (GOLD analysis project Ga0181516, IMG submission 121104) | Peatland microbial communities from MTU Mesocosm Facility, Houghton, MI, USA - PEATcosm2014_Bin01_10_metaG | ecosystem: Environmental > Terrestrial > Soil > Wetlands > Peat | place...
ATCATGTAGGCGTTCGCCCCGGCGTCCCCATGTGCTGGACGTCGGGCTCCTCCCTAAAGTCAGGAGTATGTGCGTGTCAGGAAAGCGCGCGAAGATATGTCAGGGCAATGTGCGAAGCGACACAAAGGCTAAATGAGAAGTTGAATTTCTGGAAATAGCTATACCCGTATTGGTGACACATAGAAAGCATACGTGGGTAGAGGTGAGAGTTGCTGACGCAGAGCTCCGAAAACATACTGGTACACCGGAACGACTTCCTCTAGAGCATTGCGATGATCGTGAGGGGACATACCGGTGCGCTGCTGGTCGACCCGGGAATACACGGCAACGAGCTGGCCGCGCTTGCGGATGAGCTCATTGAACATGGCGACGCCGTGTCGGTCGGGTTCTCGACCCATCCGCATTGGGACCACCTGCTTTGGCACCCCGGCTCGGTTCGGCGACCCGCTACGGCATAGCCAGTGTGCGGCCACCGTCCAGGCCCGGCTGAAAATCGGACGCCGCATGGCCGAGGGGAGCGCTCAGCACGTGTCGCTGGATCTGTTCGGCGCGATCACCGCCTTACTACTAGGGACGGAGTACATCCCTTGGGACGGTCCGCGAGTCCGCATCGTCGAGCACTAGGCTCATGCTCCTGGCCAAGCAGCTATCCTGATCGAGAACGACCGGGTACTCGTTGCCGGCAACATACTCTCCTACGTCTTGGTCCCACTACTCCATCTACACGGCGGACTCAAGCCGGTGCAGGACCATCTCGACGCGTTGCGCCGCTTGGCGGACATGAGCTCTCCAAGTTACGTAACAGGTTCGACCAAACACTCGATAATTGGGGAGTTTATCACTTGTAATGATGGTTTTCGAATTAGCCTAATTCATTTTTAAATAACAAAATCCAATCGATGGGCGATACTGGATTTGAACCAGTGACTTCTACCGTGTGAAGGTAGCACTCTCCCACTGAGTTAATCGCCCCGGAACGAACTTGACAAGAAGCTAGCATCCGCGAATGCCGCTGTCAAGGACCGCGAATCGCCGGGAATACTCGAAATGGGCTCCCAAAGTGTCGACATTATCATACAACGCCAAATTCCTTATGTATTACGAATGTACAAGTAATTATTATGAAAAGAATTAAATGTTTATTTTAGATCTTGCAAATATGGCATGTTTATTGCGATAATAGAGAGCGGTACCTAATGATGGAATACCTTCCTACAGCTCCGAGCAAAACTAGTCCACGAGTATTAGGCCTAGCATCGCAAGAGATACGCACAGAACTCCTCAGGAAGGGAATCCATCTCCTCATCGCATTCGTTCCCGGGATAGCGTCCTTGAACCTGGGCTTGGCGATGGGGCTCCTATCGGGAGGGGTGCTTTTCTACGCAGCCTGCGAGCGCCTGCGCATGCAAGGCTACTATTTCCCGATAATCTCGCCCATCACCGCTCTCGCCGACAGGAGACGCGACGGGAAGCGCTTCGTGCTCGGTCCCGTGACGCTCGGTATCGGCGCTCTTTTGGCCCTCATCCTCTATCCGAACCCTGCGGCCTCGATCGCGATCTACGCCCTCGCCTTCGGCGATGGCCTCTCGAGTCTCGTCGGCAAGGCTTATGGCAGCGTCCGCCTTCCCTTCACCGGGGGCAAATCGCTGGAAGGCAGCCTCGCCTGCCTTTTGGCCGTATTTGTCGCCTCCATCGCCATCACCGGCGACGCGAAGCGCTCCCTCATCGTAGCCGTATCGGCCGCGCTCATCGAAGCGGCGCCGACGAAGGACTTCGACAATATCGTGTTGCCCGTGGCCGTCGGAGTCATAGCGACCCTTCTCTTCTGAACACCGTCACCCGCCAGGCCGCATTTGCGCCTTCGCTATTGCCAGAGGTAGTAGGAATGGAGGCGCGATACGAAGAGCCAGGAGCCAGCGACGAGAAGGACGAAGCCCGCTATCATCCCAAACGGGTTCCATTCCGTCATGAGGAGGCGGTGCCCTACGAGGAAGATCGCTACTCCCAGCGCGACCGCGCGATAGGCAGCCTCTCCGGTCGAATGCGCGGCGTAAAGGAAATCAGCCACAGTGACCAGGGCTACGACGATCACGAGGATGGAATTGATCCCCAAATAGCCCGCCCGGAGCTCGAGCGTAGGGGCGAACGCTCCGGTGTCGACGGGCATGGCCGTCGCCAGGCCGAAGGAGATCGCCACTATGACGGCCTCGGAGGCTCCGAGCTTCTCGTTGCGAAAGCCAGCGGCGTAGAGGCCCGACGCGAAAAGCGAGAGATAGCCGGCATAGCGCGCGCAAAGCAGGGCCTTGGTCGCGGCGGTCTGCCAGTACACCGAGCCTCCGCCCGCCGCCAGATCGAACACCGAGAGCCGCAAGACTTCGAGCCCCACCGTAAGTACCCAAAAGGAGAAGAAATAGATCTCCGAGGAAACGGTCTTGCGGAAGGAGTAGAGTATGAAGCCGAGGACGAGGGCCGAGTAGAGGGCGCAGAGTCCTATCCCGGCCGCAGCCAGGTAATGAGAGGGAAACACCGTCGTCCCGATGCGAAAGCTCCCGAATGCATTCGCCTTCACGAGAAAGGCCGGCGTCCTCGAACCCTGCGACAATCGCAGGTATAAAAGGAAGAAAAGGACGAGACAGGCGCAGGATCCGAGGAATAAGGCCCAATATGTCCTGCGTCGCGCCGCTATCGTCACCGTATCAGGATACTACGAGATCCCCGCATTTAAAAGACCGGCCCGATGGACTTGCCTTTCCTCCTCAATTCCTTTTCCCCGGAATCGGCCGGCCTCTCCCAACCTGACGCTTCGCCACGAGGCGCTGGCCGACAAGGTCCAATAGCGAGCGGCTCCCGGGACCGCAGGGGCGGCAATTCCGATAAAGTCGCCATCCCCCGCGGCCGATATTGTGGAAAGGAGAGCGCCATGAAGAAACGTAGCCTGTTCGCGGCGGCCTTTTTCCTCGCAGCCTTCGCCCCGGCCTTCGCGGGCGATGTCGCTACGTTCGTGAACCTCGGCTTCTCCCCCGATTCGGCCTACTTCATGTTCGGCCAGTACGGAATGGACCAGACCGCGGGCAAGCCCTACGCCGAGACCTACCTCGTCGACGACAGGCGCAACGACTTCGTAGACAAGGGAATCGCGCGCAAGACCTTCGATGCGGCCCTGGAGCCCGGCCAGGACGCGTCCGGGGCCCTCTTCGCCCTGGTGGGCGACGAGCAGGCCCTCGTGAAGAAGTACAAGATCGACCACGTGAGGCCGGGGCGCCTGCTCTACGTCCTCATGGACGGCCAGGAGCCACCGGCGAGCCTCTCGTTCCGGGACTTCAAGACGGGCGCGGCCCTCGAAGTCTCGCTCAACCAGAGCTCCTCCGAGGTCAAAGGGACCACATCCTCTTCCTTCGGAATCGCCGTGTCCTACACCGCGAAGGACGGCGCCCTGAAGCGAGTCGTGGGAGGCAATCCCGATATCAAGCGGCAGGGCGTAAGGCAATACGTGATCCGCAGGATCATCGCCGCGCCAGACGAGAGGACTTTGGTCTTCATCGTCGAGAAGCGGATGGTCGACAAAGGCGATCCGGCCGTCCGCTACATGGTCGAGGCGCTCAAGCTGCCCTGACCGCTGAATTACCTTCGTTGGTAGGCCCCGAACCCAGGACCCGCGCAAGCGGGTTCCGGGGGAGGGGCTAGTTTTTCCCGCTCTTCCTCCCCTTTTTCCTTCCCATTTTCCCGCCCTCGGCCTTCGGCGGCGGGGCAACGGTCGGCGCCGCTCCTTCGACCGCTCCCGGGTAGATCCGCGGTATCCACTTCTGGCTGTCGATGGGCGGCCTGGCGTAATTGCCGGCCTTCTGCCGGGGCGGCAGCTCGATGGGCTCCGGCGTGAGGTCCTCGTAGGGGACGCTCTTGAGCAGGTGCGCGATGACATTGAGCCTGGCGCAAAACTTGTCGTCGGCGTCCACTACGTGCCAGGGACTGTCGGGAGTGTCCGAGAACTCGAGCATCTCGTCCTTGGCGCGCGAGTAGTCCACCCATTTCGACCTGGCCGTCATGTCCATGGGGGAGAGCTTCCAGCGCTTGGCCGGGTCCTCGAGCCTATCCCTGAAGCGGGTCTCCTGGACCTCGTCGCTGACGCTGAACCAGTACTTCAGGAGGATTATGCCAGAGCGGATGAGCATGCGCTCGAACTCGGGCACGGAGCGCGCGAACTCCCGGTATTCGGCCTCGGTGCAGAAGCCCATGACCCTCTCGACGCCTGCGCGGTTGTACCAGCTGCGGTCGAAGAAGACCATCTCGCCGCCGGAGGGAAGCTCGGCGACATAGCGCTGGAAATACCACTGCGTCCTCTCCTTCTCCGTGGGCACGCCCAGGGCGGCTATCCTGGCGGATCGCGGGTTTAGTCCTCCCGTGATGGCCTTGATCACGCCGCCCTTGCCCGCCGCGTCGCGGCCTTCGAAGAGGGCCACGACCTTGAGGCCCTTCGCCTTCACCCATTGCTGCAGCTTGACGAGCTCGACCGTGAGCCTGTCGAGCTCGTCGAGGTAGTCCTTCTTCCTGATCGCCGACGATTCGCCCATGCTTCCCCCCCGCTACATGCTCGCCTCGGCCGCCTCCGATCCTATCAGCTCCAGCACCTTCGCCGCCACCTGCTCGGGGCTGTCGATGCCGGGGGCCCCCGAGCCGGAGGGGCCTGCGAAGGAGGGTCGAGCTCCTATGGCGTTCTCGCCGAAGCGGGTCGCCGTCATCTTCGGCTGCATGACACAGACGATGATCCCGTCCTTGGCCAGCTCCGCCCGCGCGGTGAAGGACAGCGCGTTCAGGGCGTACTTGGTGGACGCGTAGGCGCCAAGCGATGGAAAGGCGTTCTTGGACACCATGGAGCCGATGTTGACGATCATCCCGCCGCCGGCCGCGCGCATGTGGGGAATCACGAGCTGCATGGCCCGCAAGGGGGCGTAGACGTTGAGCTCCATCATGGTCCTGTAGGATTCGAGATCCACGCTCTCGACGGGTCCGTACATGCCCTGTCCTGCGTTGTTCACCAGGACGTCCACGCGCCCGTGCTCGCGCATCGCCGCCGAGACTACGGCCCCGATGTCCTGGGCCTTCCGCATATCCGCTCGCAGAGCCAGGGCGCCCGGCAGCTTCGCCGCGAGGGCCCTGAGCCTGTCTTCGGAGCGCGCCGCGAGGACGAGCTTCGCGCCCTTGGAGGCGAGGGCCTCCGCGAGCGCCTTGCCGATGCCCTCCGAGGCTCCCGTAACGATAACGACCTTGTCTTGGATGTTCATGGTATCGAAGATACTCACGGGGGCCCGGATTCGGTAGGCGGTCGGAGGCCTTTGAAAAGCCCCGGAGCGCGGCAGTATATTGGATCGATGAGCGCCGAACCGGCCACGCCGGACCAACGCGACCGCAGCCTCGACGCCTTCCGAGGGCTCGCCGTCGTCACCATGGTCATCGCGAATTTCCTGGCCGACAAGGCGGTCGTTCCCGGCTATTTGAAGCACGCCCCGGACATCGGGCTCACGGTCATCGACCTCATCGCGCCGCTCTTCGTGGTCGCGATGGCGGTGCCCTTCAGGGATTCCTACGAGAGGAAGCTCAGGCGCGCCGGCAGGAGCGCCGCGGCCTGGGAGACGGCGGGTCGATACTTGGCCCTGATCGGAATCGGGGCTATCCTCTCCGCCGGTCAATCCTTCGCCCTCCCCGCCGGAGGTACGATCGACTGGGGAGTCCTCCAAGCCCTCGGGGTTGCAGGGCTAGGCCTCCTGTGCGTAGTCGGCCTCCCTCCCCTCGCTCGGCTGGCCATCGGCGGCGCGTTCATGGCGGCCTACCAGCTCCTTATACCCTCGACCGCCGGGCTCATCCTCTCGCGCAGCCACGGCGGGATGCTGGGCTCCGTCTCGTGGGCCTCCATGATCCTCGTCGGGGAAGCGGTGACGGAGCTCGCGCGGCGACGCCCCCGTGGCTTCCTCCTGTCCGCGGGCGCGCTCATCGGCCTGTCGGGCTTCCTCCTCTCCTTCGTCGCGCCGATCTCGAAGAATCGGGTTTCGGCCAGCTACGTGCTGATCAGTCTCGGCCTCTCCCTCTTCGTCATTGCCCTCTTCAGGCTGGCATTCGGCGCCAGGACCGCCCGGCCGGGGCCCTTGGAGATATGGGGCCGCAGGCCCCTCGCCCTCTATCTGGCCCACCAATTGGCGCTGGCGCTTTTTGTGCTCCCCGACTCCGCCTGGTGGCACGAGGCCTCGCCACCCTGGCTCCTCCTGGCCCAACTGGCGGTCCTCCTCGCGGGACTGACCGTCCTGGCCTACGCCATGGACCGAAGATCGGTCCGATTCAGGCTCTGAGCCCCATGTCGATCTGGACCGCTCTCGTCCTCGTGACCCTCTGCGCGATCCTGTGGGACATAGGGATTGTCCTCCAAAAGCTGGCCGTCGACGAACTCCCGCGGATCCGTTTCGGCCGCTCCCTGCCGGCGGCCCTGGCCACGCTCCTGCGGTCGGGCCCTTGGCTCGCGGGGCTCGCGGCCTCGGCCCTCGGCTGGGGCCTCTTCGCCTTCGCCCTGGTCTTCATCCCCGTGTCGATAGCGCGCGCCATCCAAGGCTCGGGATTTGTCGTTCTCGCCGCCTTCTCGCTCATCTTCCTGCGCCACCGACTCTCGACCCGGGAATGGATCGGCGTAGCTCTGGTGGCGGCGGGGATCCTGGCCTTGGGAATATCGGAGAATCCCCCGGAAGGAGCGCGGCAGGCCCTGCTCTCCGCGCTCCTGGGGCCTGAGATCGCGGCCAGCCTCCTCGTCTGCTCCCTCGCCTATATCCTGCCGAGCGCTCTGAAGGTCCGCGTGCCCTGGGCCGTCTCCTTCGCCGTCATGGCCGGTATCCTTCTGGGGCTCGGCGACGTCTCGACGAAGATCCTGATCGAGCTCCTGCAGCGGGGCGGTTCGGGCTTCGCGGTCGCCGGCGCGGGCGCAGGCCTGATCGCCGCCTACGTGGCCGGCTTCCTTATCCTCTCGCGCTCCTATCAGCACGGCCGCGCGATCCTCGTCACCGCGGTATCGGACCTCTGCTCTCGTCTGGTCGCGATCTGCGTGGGCATCGGCGCGCTCGGCGAGACGCCGGCGGAGGATCCCTTCCTGCGCGCCCTCGCCGTCGCCGGCTTCGTCGGAATAATCGCGGGTGCGGTCCTGCTCGCCCGCTTTTCGGGAGAGGAGATCGCCGACGGATTCGCGAGGTCCCGGGCATCTTCCCGCTCAGGAAAGCCCCAAGTCCTTGGTCAATCGAAAAAAGCCGAAGGCGCCCCGGCGCCCGAGATCGATGCCGATCCTTGAGTCGAGACGATAGCCCAGGCGGGCGTAGAAGGCGAGAGCGCCTTCGGCGCCTTCCTCTACGTCGAGGACCATGCGACGCGCCCCTCCCCGGAAGGCTCGCTCCTCCCCGGCCAGGAGGAGCTCCCTCCCCGCCCCCCGCCCGCGATGCTCGGGCAGGACGGCGATATGCGAAAGATAGAAGTCGCGGTCCCGAAGATCGTCCAGCGCCTTTCCCGCCCGCGCGAGCCGGGGGAGCCGGGCGATGACAGCGGGGCCGTACCAAGCGAGAAGGAGAGCCGCTGTCCGCAGCCGCTCGGCGCGCGTCGTCGCGACGGGAGAGCCGACGAGGGCGCCGCGGACCTCCGCGGGCTCGAGCCCGGCGGCGATGACCAGCGTCTTCTCGGAAGAGTAGGGATTGGAGGGAGCCGCCTGGAGACGGCGAAGGAGCGAGGCCGCGCCGTCGCCGAAAAGCGCGGGAAGGAGCCCGCAATCCGATTGGAGGATGAGCTCGGATACGACGCCGCTTTCCGCCGGCCATGGACGACGAAGCTCGTGCATCCTCGTCCTCATACCTCCACGATATCGCGAATCGCTGTCCGCCGCCAAGGACGATCGGCCCCGAGTCCGGTTTGACTCGAGCGATGACCGGAAGTAAATTCGTCTCCGGTATCGATCGTCGCCCTGGCGCGGCGGCCTGCCGCGAGAGGATGGCAAGATGGCTAGCAAGGCTGAATACATTCCCGGCGTCTGCAATATCGGACCGGCCGAGATCGGGATGCGCAGACGGGGCGGCTGGCTCGGTCTGGTAGCGACTATCGTCCTCTGGGCCGCGTTCTGGCTCTTCCGGGTCGCCGCCCCGTGGAGACTGTTTCTCTTCCTCCCCGCGGCGATGGGGGCGACCGGCTTCCTCCAGGCGGCGATGCACTTCTGCGCGGGCTTCGGGATGAAGGGAGTGTTCAACTTCGGATCCCAGCTGGGGAAGACCGACAGCGTGGAGCAGGCCGATTTCAGGGCGAAGGATCGGAGGAAGGCCCGGTTGATCGGCCTGTACTCGATCCTGATCGGAATCGCCGTAGCGATCGCCGGGCTGTTCGCGGTTTTCCCGGGCTAATATAGCCACTCGAGGAATTCGCTAAACTTTACGCTTTCCGCTCATCTCGTCTACCGACAGTCTCAGTACCGTCGTCGCAGCCAAGGTCGAGGGCGAATAGCCGCCTTCGCCGCCCCAGCCGTAATGCCGCATGACGCGGTCGAGCCCAGCGCGGCGCTCGGCCTCGACGGTCAGCTCGCTCAGGATGCCGTAGCCGACAAGGCTCGAGTAGCTCATGCCCCAGTTGCAGGGCGCGGGACCGGTCCGGAGGGCATGCCCGCAATCCAGCTCGAAGCAGACCCGGGGATTCGAGCGCATCATCTCGAGCTTACGGCCCTCGCGGGCGCAGTGGAAGTAGAAAGCGGGAAGCCGGCCCTCCCATTCGTAGCCGAAGTTCATGGTCACGATATAGGGAGTGTCGCCCGAGGCAAAGGCCAGGCGGCAGGCGTCCGCGTCCTCGATTATCGCGATCAAGCCCTCGCGGTCGCCGACCGCCCTGTCCGCGCGTCTCATATCCGGTCCGCCTTCCGCTTCGCTTCCGGCTATTCCAGCACGTAGACCGGCAGGGGCGGGAAGCCGTTGAAATTGACCGAGGAATAGCTCTGAGTATAGGCGCCCGCAGTGAAGATATAGACGCGGTCCCCGATCCTCGCGCTCTTCGGCATCTGATAGGTCCACTTCTCGTAGAGGATGTCCATGGAATCGCAGGTGGGACCGGCGATTATGGTATCGATCGCATCCCCCGAGCCCTCGAAGCAGATAGGGTACTTAATGGCTTCGTCGAGGGTTTCGATCAGCCCTCCGAACTTGCCGATGTCCAGGAAGACCCAAGTATAGCGCTCATGGACCGATTTCTTGGCGATGTTGACGATCTCGGCCACGATGATCCCGGCATCGCCGGCCAGGGAGCGCCCCGGCTCGATGACGATCTCCTCGGGCCAGCCTTCCTTGAAGCTGTTGTCCATGAAGCGCTTGATGTTCTCGGCGTAGGACACGATCGAGTCCGTCGGCTCCAGGTAATTGGCCGGGAAGCCCCCGCCCATGTTCACCATCTTGAGGCCGACGTGTATCTCCTCGCGTATCGACCTGAAGAGCTGGCCTACCGTCGTGAGCGCCGAGGACCACTGGCCCACATCCCGTTGTTGGGAGCCGGGATGGAAGGAAATGCCGTAGGGCTCGAGCCCGAAGCGGACCGCGGTCTTGACGAGCTGGCGCGCGAGGTCGGGGTGGCAGCCGAACTTCTTCGACAGCGGCCAGTCGGCTCCGAGGCCGTCAGTCAGGAGGCGAAAGCAGACTCTGGATCCGGGAGCGGCGTCCGAAATGGTGTTCAGATCCGTGATGGAATCCGTAGTGTAGAGGCGGACTCCCCGCTCGTAGAAGTACGCGATATCCTTCTTCTTCTTGATCGTGTTCCCGTAGCTCATGCGCTCAGGCGCGATGCCCAGCCGGATCAGTTGATCGAGTTCGTAGCGGCTGGCGACATCGAAGCAGGAGCCCAGATCGCGGAGCAGCTCCAGGACCCGGTCGTCGGGATTGGCCTTCACGGCGTAGTAGATCTTGGCGAAGGGCAGGTTCTCCCTGAGTTCCTCGTACCTGGCCCGGATCACGTCGAGGTCGAGGATGAGGCAAGGCGTCTCCTTGCCCGCGGCGAAGGCCTTGATCCTTTCGAATTTTTCCGTCGAGATGAAGTTCTCGAGAGGGAAGCTGTATCGCGGGATCGCCGCGCCGGTCCTGGGCATTCGCCGCTCCTTCCCCGGACCGATGCCGCCCCTGGGGCCCGTCGAGTCCGGTAGAGCCCATTCTACAGGATAGAGCCCGGCGCGCCTATTCTTCCGGCGGCGCGGAGTCCCGCGCGAAGCGCTCGATGAAATGGCTCTCCGCCAGGCCGATGAATTTCCTCTTCGATTCCAAAAGCTTCGCGTCGCGATAGCAGAGTCCGAGGATAATCGTCTCGGATAGGGGGATCGACTCGCCCCCCCCCCGCTACCCCGGTCTCCTCGTACTCGAGGTTCGGCTCGCTCGAGATTGCGCTCGACCTCGACTTTGAGGTACTCGCCGGCCTTCGTCAGGGCGGTCCTGTGGCTCCTGCGGTCGAAAAGCGGCGTGCCGATCTCCTCCTCGAACTCCTGGATCTGCCTGCTCAAGGGGGGCTGGGAGATATGGAGGGAGTCCGCGGCCTTGACGAAGCTCAGGTTCTTCGCGACCGCGAGGAAGTACCGCAGGTGCCTGAGCTCCATCTCGTCAGGTTATGGCAAACGACGCAGGGGCGCAAGCGTTCCCGAGCGGTCAGGCCCGCATTCAGTAGAGCCCCGGGACGATCCTCCTCGGGACGCGGCGAACGTACTCCTTCCAGAGCTCTCCGTACTTGGCCTCGCATCGGCGCTCGTCGGCGCGCTCCCGGGGAAAGAGCAGGACCACGTAATAGAGGGGATAGAGCCATGCGGCCCAGACGGAGGGCCAGCCCAAGGCCAGCGTGAGGCCGGTGGCCATCAGGATCTCGCCGAGGTAGTTGATATGCCGCGACACCCCCCAGAACCCGCTGCACAGGAGGGCGTACTTTCCGTCGGAGACGGTCCTCGGCTTGAGGATGCCGAGGAGGGCGCGCTCGGGGCTGGTCTTGAAGATGTACTTCTGCAAATTGGCGCCCCGCGACAGTATCCAGCCCGCGAAGAAGACGCACCTGCAGGCAATGAGGAGCCAGGGCGCCGCATGGGGATCGGGCAGCTCGGCCGTAGCCCATAGGCCAACCGCGTAGAAATAGGGATAGAAGGCGAGACAGCCCCAGCCGAGCTTGAAGCCCACGCGCTCGGCGAAGATGTCGTAGGTGTAGAGGTGGACTCGCTCGAAGACCAGGTAGTCGATCACGAACCAGATGAAGAGGAAGCAATATAGCGCGATGCCCGGCGACGCGGCCGAGCCGAAGGCCATCAGGTGATGGGCGAAGGAGGCCAGGAGATTCAGGCAGAGCATGACCGCGCCCGCGAGGTAGAGGAACATCTTGGCGTCCACTCGGCCCCCGAAGAAGCGCGGATTCTCCAGGCGGCCAAAGTAGAGGTCGGCGAGAAAGGGCCGTCCCCCGGCCCTGGCGGGCAGGAGCATGGCGAAGCTGAAAAGGAGGCCGATCGCGCAGGCCCCCGCGAGGGCCGACCATCGGTGGTTGTAGAGCCAGTCCCAGGGTAGGAGGCGCGAGCGCCCCGCGAGCGCCCACAGCGCGACCGCTGCGACCAGGACGAGGGGTCCGTTGAGCCGGTACCGCAGCGGCTCGCCGCTGCGCGGATCCCGAACGTATCCTTCGACCGCGCGGGCAGGGAGGACAAGGTGTAGCGCCATGAGCAGCGCGTAGATCAGCCAGGGAGCGAAGAATCCCGCTATGAGTTCCGTCATGACGCCGCCTTTCCCTTTCCTTTCCGACTCAGTCCGCTCGTCGATCCCGCCATGACGCCGATGGCCGCGCGTCTGGGCAGGAGCCGGACCAGGAGCCAGGCGGCCAGCCCGTTCACGAAGCCGGGAACCGCCACCGGCCCCCTCCCCAGGGCGCGCAGGGCCTTCCGGGCCACGATCTCGGGATCGAGGGTGCCGGGCGCATCCCCGGCGGAGGCCTGCGCGAAGCCGGGCGTGCGGATAGCTCCGGCACAGCAGACGATCACATCGATCCCCCGGCCCCTGAGCTCGCTCCACAGGCCCTCGGCCAGCACCCGGTTGAAGGCCTTGCTGGCGGCGTAGGCGGCGATGCCCGGGGATCCTTGATTGCCCGCCAGGGAAGACATGAGTATCGCCGCGCCGCGCCCGCGCGCGACCATGGCCGGCAGGAGCGTCCGCAGCAGCGTCGTCGGCCCGCGCACGTTGACGTCTATCACCCGGGCGAGGTCGGCGGGATCCGCGTCGGCGAAATCGCCGACCGGCGCATAAGCGGCATTGTATACGACTATCCCGATCTCGAGCCCCGAAACCGCGCCCAGCAGCCTCTCGGCGATGCCCGGCGCGCCGAGATCGCCCTCGAGGCATCGCGCCTCGACGCCGAATCGCCCGCGGCAATCTTCGGCGACCCCTTCCAGCAAGTCCATCCGCCTGGCCACGAGCAGTACGTTCATGCCGCGGCTCGCCAGGGCCACGGCGAAGGCCGCTCCGAGTCCTTCCGACGCGCCGGCGACGAGGGCCCACGCGCCATAGCGATCAGCCAACCGATTCCCCATCATTCCTCTAGGACCGGTGCCATCCATACTCCATCTCCTCGACGACCGTCGCCTTCGCCTTCTCCCCGAGCAGCTTCTCGACGACGAAGAGCGCCATGTCGATGCCGGCGGAGATGCCGCCCGAGGTGATGATGCGCTTCGAGGACTCGACGAAGCGCTCGTCCAAGACTATCTCTGTAGTGGGCGAGAGCAGGGACAGGTGCTCGAAGGCCCCGTGGTGCGTCGTCGCGCGCTTGCCCGCGAGGAGGCCAGCCTTGGCGAGGAGGAGGGCGCCGGTGCACACGGAAAGGAGGAGCTCTACCTTCACTGAGCGCTCGGCGATCCACGCGATCAGCCTCTCGTCCTTCAACAGCGGCCGGACGCCCATCCCTCCGGGCACGACCAGGATGTCGGGATCGGGACAGGTGTCGATGGTGTAGCGCGGGGTCGCCAGGAGTCGGCCACGCGCTACGACGGGCCCGGTGGTCAAGCCCACCTCGTAGGCGTAGAAAGGCTGTGGCCGGATCATGTCCCCCGCGACGCTGAAGACCTCGTGCGGACCGGCGAAGTCGAGGACCTCGACGTCGTCGAAGATCAGGATGGCTACGTTGCGCGGATTCACGATAGCGGGATTCATGGCCGGCTCCGCCTCCCCCGCTACTTGAGATCGGCCAGGAGCTTCGAGGCGTCGCCGCTGCCCATCGAGGCGGCCTTCTGAAGATCGGCCCGGGCCTCGTCCTTCCTCCCCGTGTCCTTGTAGAGCTGGCCGCGGAAGTACCACGCGTCCTTGTTCGCGTCCTTGCTGGCGCCGTAGAGCGAGACGTACTCGTCGAGGAGCTGCTCGGCCTTCTTCAGGTCGCGGCCCGCGATCCCGGGGAGCACCTGCCAGAAGCGCCCGAGGGCGAGGATCGGACCGCCGGTGTCGAAGGTCTTGTCGGTCGCGTAGGCCGTCTCGAAGCCCTTCTGCGTCTTGCCCTTGAGCCCCTCGGTGAGGGCGGTGACGATGCTGACTCCGTCGGAGTAGGTCCCCACCGAGAGCCCGTAGTAATACCAGCCCTCGATGCCGACGGGATTGAGCTTGGTCGCGATATCGCCGAACTTCATCCCATCCTTGCCCGCGCTCTTCGCGATATCCTTCCAGCCCTGGACTTTCTGGGTCACCGCCTCGTCGCCCCAGAGTCGGAGGGCCTTGGCGGCCTTCCAATTGGCGGCGTAGTCCCCGGGGGCGGCTGCCGCCGCCTGAACGGCGGCGTCGGCGTCCGCCTTGAGCGCGGCCACGTTCCCCGCGGCAAAGACGGCCGAAGCGGCCAGGGCCATGGAGAGCGCGAGGACCGCGATGCTGAATCTGGTCATTGGCTGTTCCTCCTCGAAGCGAGATGCCTCGCGGGGAAAGCCTAGCCGCGCGGGGCCGCCGGGTCAAGGTCGCGCCCGGACATATCGGAAAATCGGACTCGACCTCAGGCTCGGACGCAGTGGAATCGCCGCGAAGCTTCGGGATCGACGTAGCCGAGGGCGGCGGCGGCCATGGTGTCGTGGGCCTGCTGCGAGGCGGGAGGAGCGGTGCACCTCCGAATTCAGGTCCCTAAGGGGCGATCGAAGTACGTAATCCTGGCGCTGTTCTTCGCAGCCTGGTGCCTGGGCAACATGGACCGCATGTTGATGAGCTTCGCGGCGGTGCAGATCGGCAAGGAATTCAATCTCAGCGCGTCGCTCATCGGCCTTGCCTTCAGCAGCTTCTTTATCGACTATGCGATCATGCAGGTACCGGGAGGCTGGCTGACCGCTTCGGATCGCCTTCGGACGGGCCGGGCCATCTCGATATACCTCTGCGCAAACGGCCGGTCTCTATTCGCGATTGCGCGAGGAAACGCAGCGCTTCGACACCGATGCCGCGCTGGACACCTTGCGGCGCTTAAGAGATGAGCTGTCGCTGTAGGGGAACGTGAAGGTGCCGACCGTTGCTCGGCTCGTCAGGTTGTCTGCTTCTCTCGCGTTCCCCAGGCCACCTTTTCCGTGCCCAGTCGGGCGGAGATCGTGACGGCGAGGCCGCGGCGATTCGTGATTTCAATCTTTCCGCGCAGTTGGTTTACCAGGTCGTTCACCAGTTTCAAACCGAATCCCGCGCTCGATTTCCAGTCGCTGCTTTCGGGTAGACCGACTCCGTCGTCGCGGACGCTCAAAAGCGCCTCAGATTCCGTTTTTCGCAATTCTATCGTGACCGTACCGCCCTGCCCCGAGGGAAAGGCATACTTCAGCGCGTTGCTCAGCAGTTCGTTGATGATCAATCCCATGGGCAGGCAAAACCTGGAATCCACTTCGAAGGAGTCGACAAGCTCCCGCATGCGCACATCGTTCCTGCCGTAAATATAAGTTTCCTTAAGCAGCTGGATTAGATCGTGGACATAGTCGGCGCTGTTTACCCGATCGTAGGTGGCGGAGTGAGAGAGATAATCGTACAGAAGCGAAACGGATCGAATGCGCGCCTCCGCCATGACGACGATATGCTTGGCGGATTCGTCCGTCAAGCGCTGCGCGTCCAGGCTCAGAAGGCTCATGATGATGTTAAGGCTGTTTTTTACGCGGTGCTCGAGTTCGCGCAGGAGGACCTTCTCTTCGATATCGCGTTCGTCCCGAGCGTTTTCGGTTTCCCGTTGCTCCGAGATTTCCTTGAACACCGCGATGGCTGCCGTGAGGTGATGCTTCGAGTCGAACTCAGGGACGATCCTCAGTTGCAGCTTCCTGGCGATTCCATCCGCGCCGACAATATCTTGAATGACATCCTCCTCCAGGGCCTTTGCCTTATGCGCAAGTCTCCCTAGCTCGCCCAAATGCTCGTTGGTGATGAACATCGAAAGAGGCTTGCCTACCAGCTCTCCAGGCCCGACTCCGAAGATCGATTCGGCCACCGAATTGCAAAAGACGAACCGATCCCCATCGTCCGTAATGCAGATTCCTTCGTGTACGCTGTCGATCAGGTTCTTGAACCTGACTTCCCGCATCTCGATTTGCTTGTGGGCCTGGTGCAGCTTAAATGCCATCTTTATCGTGGCGAACAGCATCGTGTAACCGAGATTCTTCACCACGAAGCCGTAGGCGTTTATCCTTTCGGCCTTCTGCAAGTTGAAAGCGTCGATGTGCGAGGAGAGGAAGACTATGGGAATGTCATGGCGCCTCAATATCTCCTGAGCGGCCTCCGTGCCGTCTATCCCGTCCCCGAGATTGATGTCCATGAGAATCAGGTCGATCGACTGGCCGTTGGAGTTTACGGCATGCAAGGCCGCTTCGCCCGTGAGGACATGGGTGACCGAATAGCCTTCCCGCTCGAGTGCCCTCGACTCGGCTAGGCCGATGAGAGCCTCGTCCTCGACAAGAAGCAAGTTCATTTTTACGGATTCCATCAAACTACATCCTTCGAATCTTCGTCGGTTGAGGTAGCGACCGACAGGACGGTCAGGTTCAGGTTCCAAATCCGGTTTAGCAGGCCCTGAAGCGCGCTCTGATCCGCCACTGTCCCGATGAGGTCCGTCACCGTTCCGCTCTCGACGGTCGCGCGGTAGGAAGGCCGCAGGTCCCCCAGCCATCGAGACCAGTGAGGGGCTACGCGCCCCCTGACGGTGATGCGACATCGGATCGGTAGGCTGATCATCGGACTCCTCGAGACGAAGATAACCTGATCGGGGGAGATGGGGGCCCCGACTTTGGTCCAGTTGCAAGACGGTCCCTACTCGGGAAGAATCCCGAGTCGTCGCGCCTTGGCGATTGCCTGCGTCCTGCTCGAGACGGCCAGTTTCGCGTAAATGTTCGAGGTGTACCACTTTACCGTTCGGACCGACAGGAAGAGTGCGGCGGCCGCCTCTTTGTTCGACAGCCCCTGGGAGAGCAAGGTCAGCACCTCAACCTCGCGGGCCGTCAGGGGCTCGACGGAAGGGGGCTGCGTCTCGGCAGCGGCTCCGCTCTGCTGATCCAGAGGGAAGGCCGCCAGCAGTTCCCCGATGAAAGGGACGTTCAGTCCCGATGCTCTCGCGCGATAGAGAATGCGGGCCAACTCGGGACCCTCATCGATGAAGGGCTGCGCGATCCCACGCTCGGAGGCAAACGACAGCCCGCGTTCCAGGATGGGCAAAGCCTCGTCGATCTCTTCCATCTGCCAATGGGCCTGCACCATGAGTATATCAGCATCGAGGGCATGCAGCTCCCTTTTCTGGTTCCGCGCCCGCGCCGCGGCCGGAATCGCCAGGTCGATGCACTCCCGAGGTTTCTTTTCGAGCAGGGCCAGCCGCGCTTGGGCCAAAATCTCCAGATCCGATACCATCCCCTCAACGTAGGAATCGTCCGCGCTCGGGTCATCGCGCGGCGATAGCTCTTTCATGCGCGCTCGGGCATCCTGCAGCCGCCCGCACCGCAGCAATATGAGAGTTCGATGGGCTTCCACCAAACGATTGAAATAGAGGGGGATGGTGGACCTACGGGCAAGTTTTTCGGCGGACAGCAAGGCCTCGAGCGCATCGACTGCCCGGCCTTTGGCCAGGAGGGCATGGGCGACGCTGAGGCCCGTGGAGAATGCGTTCAGATCGGGCCAATTCGCCAAGGTCTCCATCCCTTCGCCAAAAAGCTCCAGGGCTCCTTCGATGTTGCCACGAAGCCTATTGACTTCTCCCAGGCCGATCAGGGCCCAGGCCACGTACCCGCTGCGGGAGCCGCCGGGCCGCATCGCGAGGTCAAGGGCCCGCTGGTAAGTCAGCTCTCCGCCGTCGATGTTCCCGCGAGAGACCATGGCCCGCGCCTTATGGGCGAGAGCCGTCACTGTCATCAGGAGATTCCCCGCCTGCAGCGATTCTTCGGCCGCCGACTCGAGCAATTCGATCGCATCGCCGACGTCGCCCGAGGCGAGCCGCGCCACCGCCACCCTGAACTTCGCATGCCCGCGGACAAACAAGTCCTGTCCGTCGGTCATTCGGCTGGCCTTCTCGGACAATTCCAAGGCCCGCCCGTTCTTGCCTTGAAGTCCCGCGAGGTAGCTGCGTATGCACAGCACCTGCGCCTCGTACCAAGGGGCCCCTCCTATCGAATCCAACTCCCGCTCGATTTTTTCCAGCGGATGTCCCTCTTCTATCCCCGACCATATGCGAAGGAGCGCGACCGCGGGATGCTTGGCGCAGATCTCGTCCGGCAACGAGGCGATCCACTTCTTGGCGACCATCAGCTCGCCCTGCTTCAGCAGCCACTCGGCGCGCTCATTGATGAGCTCCGCGGCGATCTCCATGTCGCCGGCCGCGAGGCGGTGATCGATAGCCTCAAGAGGCTGATCATGGTCGGCGAACCATTGGGCCGCCAACCGGTGAAGAGCCGGAAGCTCGTCGGCGCGCTTGTCCTGCAGGCGAGCCGACAACAGCTCGGCAAAGAGATGGTGCATGCCGAACCAGCGGCGCTCTTCATCCTGAGAGCTCACGAACAAGTGCTGCCTATCCATCGAGGCCAGCAGCTCGCGCGAGTCCCTGCGGCCCGTCACCGCGTCGCAGAGCTCGGCCGACAAGCGTTCCAGGATCGAACAGCGTTCCAGGAACTCCAGCGTCGGCGGATCCAGTCCGGCGAGCACTTCCTCGACCAGGTAGTCGCGCAGGTAGCGCTGCCGATTGCCGGGCTCCCCGACGAGGCGGAACGGATCGGCCCCGTCCTTGAGCGAGGATGTCAGGATTTGCAGCCCCGCGACCCAGCCCTCGGTGGCCCGATGCAAGGACTGCGCCGCCTCCTTCGCCAATTCGATTCCGCTTACTTCCTTTAGGAAGGCCTCTATTTCCTCGAGGGTGAGGGCGAGATCGGACTGGCGGATCTCGACCAACTCGCCCTGGCCCCGAAGCCTCGCCACGCGCAGCGCAGGGTCCGCCCTGGTGACGATTACGAGGTGAGACGCGGGCGGCAGGCGCTCGATCAGCAGCATCACGAGGTCGTTCACCTCCGCGCTCTCGGCAAGGTGGTAGTCGTCCAGGATCACGACCGTTTCCCGCCGCCGAGCGGCGAGCGCGTTGAGGAGCTCGGTCCATCGATTCGAGCGCGACGCGTTTTGCCGCTCCTCAAGCCGGTCGAGCGCGGCCCCGATGTACGTCGTCACCTGCTGGGCCGAGCCGTCCAGCCGGTCGAGGTTGACCCAGCAGCAGTCGAGGGAGCGCTCTCCCAGCCAGGATGCGACTAGGGTGGTCTTCCCGTACCCCGCCGGAGCGGAGACGATCGTGAGTTTGCGTTGGGCGCCGCTGTCAAGCAATTCGTAAAGACGAGGGCGGCGGACGATGTTCCGGACCGGAGGACGGGCGATCTTGGTCTGGAGAATGGATGCGTAAATATATCCACCGCCCATAGAGCGGAATAATAGCCCGGTCGCGCTCGGCGGGCAAGATCGTCGGGTCGGCCGGAAATCCCTACCAGAACCGAACTTTCGTACAGTTACAGTAGAGTCGCTTTTCGGAGATATTCGTGGAATAAGAAGGCGGAGTTATGAAACGATATTTCGTCGCCGAATTTAAGTCGGACATTGTCTCGTACTTGGTCATCCTCCCGCTCCTTTTGTATTTTTTGGTCGTCTTTTTCCCCGACATCGGCAGCAGTTTCGGCTACTACATCGAATTGGTCGTCGCGGTAAGCGTAGCCTATATGATTTTTGTCACCTTGCTGCGCAACTTCCTTTTTCGGGACATCATGGCTTGGGCCAGGACGGGGAAAGTCGATTCGGCGGAGGAGCTCGGCCGCTCTCTCGGAAGGATCATGTGGTACGATGCGGCGGCCAAGTTCATCCAATGGACGCTGATCTCCAACGTAATAAACTTTGTCCTTATCGCGACGACCAAACTGCCCTCGCTGTTCTCCGCGAATTTCGCCGAGATCGCAAGCGGGATCCACATCTTTCCCCTCGCATACCTTTATTCCGACGAGCAGTTCGGCCGCCTCCTTGCGGAGCGCCCGGTCCCCGGGATCCGGATACGGCGGCTCGGGATCGCGGGCAAGAACGGCCTTGGCCTCGTTGCCCTGGTGGCGGGCGCCATCCTCGATTTCGTGCAGTTGAAGTTTTTCGAGGACGTGACCCATATTTCGGCGAGCTGGGGAGTCGTCGCCCTCGTTGGGGCGGTCGTGCTCATCTTCGCGCTTCTCATAGTCGTCGCGATCTTCCAGTCGATTTCAAGGTATTTCACCGATTATCGACGGATGGTCGATGCCCTCGATTCCGGGACCGGTAACCTGACCCTGAGGCTCACCGATACCTACCGGGACGAGCTCGGTGAGATCGCCAAGCGGATTAACAATTTCCTCGCGGATCTCCAGAAAGGTATCGGGACCTTCAAGGCCGAGATCGCGCCCCTCGACCAAGTGAGCCAAAACCTCGCGGCCGTCGGCACGGAAACCGCCGCTGCGATCGCCGAAACGCAGGCGACGGTCAACAACATCCGCAGGGAGAGCGACGCCCTCGACGTCCAGGTACAGGATTCGACCGGCGCGGTCGCGCGGGCCGCCGAGGCCGCGGCCGGCGTCAGCTCGAGAATCGGCGGCCAGATCCGATCTCTTTCGCAGGCGTCGAGCGCCATGGAAGAAATTTCCGCCAACATCGAAAGCGCCACCGGCATCGCCCGGTCGCGTTCGCAAGCGGCTGAGGAGCTGAAAAAACGGGCCGACGCCGGCCAATCACAGATGACCGACACGCTCCAGGCGATCCAGTCAATCTCCCAGGCGGCGCAGGCGATCCAGGAGCTCATCGCGGTCATCAACGGCATCGCGAGCCAGACCAACCTGCTCGCAATGAACGCGGCCATCGAGGCGGCGCATGCCGGCGAGGCGGGCAGAGGCTTTTCCGTCGTCGCCGACGAGATACGAAAGCTCGCGGAGCAGTCGGCGAGAAACGCCAAGGAAGTCGGAGCCAATCTTCGCAAGATAGCGGATTCCATCACCTCGACGAAGAATGTCGCCGACGAGACGGGGAAGACCTTCGGTACCATCGTACGCGAGGTTTCGAATCTCACGAACGGGCTGACGGAGATACTCCAAGCGATGGAGGAGATCACTATCGGCTCGAACCAGGTGATGGGGTCGCTTCTCGACCTCAAGCGGGACGGCGAGGACGTGACCGAAAAGGCCGACGCGATCGCCGAGCAGGTGGGGAGCTTCCGCTCGACGATCGACCAAACCGCCGACCTCACGAGAGAGACCAGGGCGGGCATCTCGGACATAGCCGATGCTATGTCCGAAATCAGCTCGAGCCTCGTGCTCGTCGCCGAGGCCGGGGAGCGAAACAAGGACCTCGTCTCGATCCTCAAGGAAGGCCTGGATCGGTACAAGGCCAGCTAACGCTGCAGCTCGCTTTGGCCATGAATGTCAGAGTCCGATATAACGCAAGATAAGGCGTTTCGAGGATTATCGGGCAGAGGATAGAAGTCGTAAGTTGAATGGATCTTGCCCGTCAACTCATCGAGTGGTATGGGCCCGTAGCGCACGGGACGCGCGGTTTCCTCGGCGACTCACAGGGACTTAGGGGCCAATATCTACTCGTTCAAGGTAGAATCGATTTCTGAGGCGTTGTGGCGTTGTTGTACTATCCTTCCAGGTCGTCCCGCCTTGATCACTGCTCAAACTAGTGTTATCTGGTTTTTGGGCTGCTACAAATATAGCCTGAAAATGTATACCGTTTCATTGGCAGTCCAGTGTTTACGGCCGCTCATGCCTCTCTAGCCACGGACTGGACCTCGAGGTTGTTGCAAGTAGAAGGTATTGCTCGAGCGATATCGGCTCATTTTGGGCCGCCCATGCCTCTGTGGCCGCGTACTGGACCTCGAGATTGTTGAAATCAAAGAGAAGAAAGCTCCCCTTGAAATCGGGCTTCCAGACAAAGGTACGCGCCGCCGATTCGGGCGACTGCTTAGCATAGGCCCTGAGATTCCGTGCTAGCCTTCGGCTCGCTATCGAATCTATAGAAATGCCGAGTTTATCGAAGACTCCCTTGTCGTCCACTCCGAGCGCGCGAAGCTCCTCACTAATCTCGGGAACCGCGTCATCCTTTTTGCTGATGATGTAGACGCGATCCAAAGCCTGTCCTCTGACCCGCTCGAACTCAAGGAGAGCCTTAAATGGCACGCAATCCTCTCCCGCCCCTCCGTCGACGTAGTCGGTGTTCGGGATAGTGGTCGCATTCCTGATCCTAGCCGAGGGAAAAACGATGGGATAGGCCGTGGAGGCCATGAGGATATCGACAAGGGAGAGCGATGGGTCGGATTCGGCGTTGATCTTTTCGCTGCACATCCTGTAGGCGGTCTCCGAAAGACCAAGAGCAGAGATCCTAGTAATGGTTATCGCCGTCGGAATAGAAAGGTCGCCGATCCGCGTATAGCCCATCTCTCCTTCAATGACGCGGGTAAGAAGGGCCCGGAGGGGAGAGGTATCCACGGGAATTCTTTTACCGGTCTGGACGAAAATATCCTCGTTGCGCAGGCCTGACAGGATCTCCCTGTAGCGCTTCCAGCTCATCCGGCCGCTTCGTATGGCGTTGTAAGCGACCGCGTTTAGGGCACCGGAACTGTCGCCTGAAATGAATACGAGGTCCTTTAGGAGACCCCGTTCGTCAAGAGCTTGAATGAGCGCTGCTTCTTGGGGTATTCGAGCGGCGGCTCCTGTAATAATAAGGGCGACCCCGCTCCGTGGCTGTGTGTTAAGGGCTTGGTCGTAATTCGATACGGCCTTTTCCGTCGCAAAAACGAATACAGCTACGCAGAGAGCAAGCGGTAGTGGTAATATCGTTCGCAGATTCATGGTTCAGCAGTCCTGTTTGTCAGAGGGGAGTCCGCGGACCTCCCCATTGTGAATACGCCTGATTGCACGCGGAAGCCCGCATCGACCGAATATATCTGATCCTGGGACCGCGATGCCGATTCTGGGGTGACTTCTCCGATCGCGGTAAAAATATCTGACTAATTCCGCCAGATCCGGAAGCTACGTATTCAAGCGCTCGAGGCAGTTTCCCTCGATGCGACAGCCTCAAATAGGCTCGGGATGGCGAAACCGAGGCCGACAATACCGCCGCTTTCCGAGGCGATCCAAGTGTTGATGGCCACAACCTCGCCGTGAATGTTCACTAGCGCCCCACCCGAATTGCCGCGATTGATCGCCGCGTCCGTCTGGATGAAATCAGAAATGTTGCCATCGGGCCCGCCTGTGCGGCCGAGGGCGCTGACGATGCCGGCGGTGACCGAAGAGACCAGTCCATACGGGCTGCCGATAGCGATTGCCCAGTCCCCGACACGAAGGGCGGAAGAATCGCCGAGGGTAGCTACGGCGATATCATGGCTGCTGCTGAACTTGACCAGGGCCAAGTCCTTGCGTTCGTCCTTGCCTACGAGACTTCCCGTATGTTGCTTTCCATCGTAGGTTCGAACGGTGATTTTGTCTGCAGACCCCGCCACATGGTTATTGGTCAGCACGTAATAGGTGTCGCCGTCTCGCCGGACGATGATACCCGAACCGAGGCCGTGTTCTTGGCGAGGCTTGGGCTTCTGATCGGGAGTATTCCCGAAGAAAAATTGCCAAGGGAAATCGTCCTGGGGATCCTCCTGGACAGGCTGCGTGATGGTCACGTTGATTTCAACAATGGCGGGCTGGACTGTTTCGGCGACAAAACGGAATGCGTTCTGGACGGAGACAGCCTGGGCCAGATCGGCCTTGGTAGAGGCCGGCGCAGAATCTGCGGGCGATTCGGCCCAAGTTAGCGAGGACATTGCAAATACCAAAAATGAATAAACAAGGACAAGCGAATTCCGAGCTTGAATCTTCGTAAGCGAGAGCATAGTAGTCACCTCGTATTGTGGGCCCTATGTGCATTAAAAACCGCGGAAGAATAAGAGAGTTACTCAAGCCTGTAGCCCTAAGTCTATGTAAATGACATGGCCCGAGATCGATTGATCGGGCTATATTCTATGGCCGCAAGGCTGATCCTTCTGCTCCTTTCTTAATCTCCGCCTTCTCGAAAAGTATCTGACTGAGACCGCTCGATCCGGGAGCCCCGTGGTCAAGCTGCTGCAGCACATATCCTTCCGAAACAAAGTCCTCTATCAAGCTTGGGAGGGAAGGATAGGTTTTCTGAGAAAACACCCCGTCACCACGATCAATGAATGCTTCCACGGAGGTAGGCACTTTATCTTGGCTATATGAGGGAAGCGGTAAAGCAATTTTCAGCCAATCCGCGTATTGAAAATACACTATGCAATATTTGTTCTGTTTGGAGTCTTGGGCAAAAATGTTCGCCGAGGTCAGAAGAGCGACTGTAACAATCAATAATCCTACTGCTTTCCTATTCATAGTATGCCTCCCAATTTCATCGGCCAGCCACTTATGAATCGTCGCTGAGTTGTTGAGTCGCGCAACCTGACCAACGAGGCCGGCCATCTCCGACACAAGCGCCTTGTAGGAGTATTGCATGCGCTTGCTATTGATGTCGGTCAATGCGTCGATGATCGATATGATATTCGCGAGAGAGTGGACCATTCGTGGATTTGGATTAATATCCGCCTCGACGCGCCAGTTTTGAAAGCCTATCACCGCCTGATCGAGCAGTCTGGCGATCTCGGCATTGCTCGGGTCGATGTCGATCCCAGCTCCATCCGGCATTCCCGTTTCGGCTTTCTCGGTCCGAGGGAGGCGGCGAAAGTGCGTGGACGGCGCAGCATCGCAGCCGCCTTCCACGCACCCTCCGCGCCATCAGGCGATCTCGACTCGCCGAGGCTTTGCCGCCTCCTTTATTTTCAGTTTAAGCGTCAGAATACCATCCGCGAGAGCGGCGTCGACATCGTCGCGCGAGATCGTATCGTCCAAGGTGAATAATTTCTTGAAGGCCTCGGCCCGTCTCTCTTTCAGGATATAGTGCCCGCGCGGGTTATTCAGGCTCCGCTTCCCCGACACCGACAGTTCGTTGCCTTCGATCTTTATCTCCAGGGCTTCCTTTGACACCCCGGGCATCTCGACCTTCACCGTTACCAAGCCAGCGTCCTCCGAGATGGAGCAGGCGGGAATGGCGGTTCTCCAATTTCCGTTCATGTCCTTAACTTCCATAGCGCGCCTCCTACTCTGCTACTACAGTGATAAGCTTCGTCTTGGCTTCTTCTCGCTTGGCTATGCACACTGTCAAGACGCCGTCCTTGAGTTCGGCCGTTATTTTGCCCGCATCGATCTGAGCGGGCAGGTCGATCGTGCGGCTGAATGAGCCGACCCAAGTTTCCTTCCTAAAGATTTTGCGTTTTTCGGAGTCTAGCTCTCCCTTCTTGTTTCCCTTGATTGAAAGTAGGGAACCGGTGACGCTTACCTCCAGATCGCGCTTGTCGACTCCAGGCAGGTCGGCCATGACGAGGTATTCGTCTTCGGTCTCGAGGACGTCGACAGCCGGCGCTGTCGTTCGATCGAGGAGACCCGCGGCCGAAGGAATCCTGAATGGATCGAGTGCTCGATCCAATTCCCCGCGCAAGCCATCGAAGGCGTCCCAAAGATCCTTCGGCGCGGGGTTGTCCCATTTTACGAGATCCATAACTATCCCCCTTGAGCTGAGGTTCGCGAATCAGAACCGTTCGCGATGAACCACAAGGTTCTGGAAACTTTCTATCAAAAAGTGTGCCAACCTCAAGTTATAAAGGGAGTAGTAATTAATTATAATACCTTGATTTATTAACGAATATTCCAGCTAAGAAAACTTCGGCCCATTCGTGAAAAATTTCCCTGTTTCTTGGAGAAACAATGCGACTAAACCAGCGGGAAGATACTGTGTGTTTTCGCGCCAGGGGATGACGTATAAATAGCGGATCTTGGGCTTCGATGGTCGCATATATGAGCGAAGAGTCAGGGCAAAGCGGTCGCTTTTAGCATCGCAGCTTGCGGCAAGGCCGTCTCCGGCTCCATGCGGAAGCAATTGGGCAGTTGTTCCTCATCGATGGAATAAGTGAGCTCCGCCTCAGATTCGATTGCGTTGCCTACTAGCTCGAGTGTCGGGACATTGGGCGTGGTCCCTATGCCTTTGGCAACCGCCTTATCTTTTGCGTCCATGGCATCAGGAGACATCATTCGATTCTTGGTGGGGGTAGACGGTGTGGCTCGCTTGGCCTTTGCGGCATCGGCAGCCCGATGGATGGTCCTCTTCCTTTGGCGGACTGGTTCAGCTTCGACAGGGTCAGAAAGCACACTACGTTCTCGCTCCTATTTTCGCGCAGAAACCCCGATAGCGTCAGCAGTTATCTCAGCCTTGTTAAAGACGCCGCGAAAGAAAGGGATGGCATAGTTGGTGAGCTTGGCTTGTTCATTCCGAAGGTGCGCGGTCGAGGTATCCTTTCTCCGCAGCCGCTGGTTGCCTAAGGAGTCGCTCGCATCGACGAAAAACCCGCTGCGAAAGCATCGAAGGTGACCCGCGCCCGAATCACGATGTTTCCAGCTCCGAGGTACCCGTCGGCCCAGGCACCTGCCCCGGCCTTGCTCGACTGGCCGCCGCTCCTTGCTGCCGCATAACGTCCTTCGCCCTCGAGCCGGAAGCGGACGTACTAAACGAGCTCAGCTGCGGTGTTTCGATGGGCTAATGGGGAATACGGGCTGCTGGATTCCTCCCGCGTAGATGGCAGGCCCTCGGAGTACCAGCAGACCGCCTTCGTCTCCCGGCCTCAAAAAAAGTCATACTCGTCCGTCGCAAAAAAGTGCCATTAAATAAAAAACTCGCCACCCATTACGGAGTAGCGAGTTACGCTTGGTCGGGCAACCCAGACTCGAACTGGGAACCCCGAGTCCCCCAGACTCGTACGCTAACCACTTGCGCTATTGCCCGAGCGCTTCGTCAGAAGCGGAACGAATCTAGCACGCCTGGGAGCGAGGGTCAAGCTCCGAGCCGACCGCGGGTCAGGCGCAGCCGAAGCGACCGTCCCCGGGGAAGGGATCGATCCCCGGGCGAGTAAGGGCGAAGTCGTACTTCACCGGGTCTTCCGGCGCGTAGAGCCTGAAGGCCGAAGTCGCGTCGAGCGCGTTCCGCAGGCTCGCGTAGCCGCTCGTCATGAATCCCAGCCTCCCGTAGCAGACGCGCGCCATGTGCAGGTCCAGCGGGACGACTAGCCTGGCGCGGTCGACACGGGGCCACCCGCCAGGGTCCACATCGTCCTCCCGCGACAGCCAGCGCAGGGAGAGGAAGAGCCTCTTGCAGGCGCTGCCGCGCGCCGGGTCCGGGAGGAGACTCTCGCTGAAGGCCCTGCCGTCCTCCCGGCCCAGGCTCCCCATGGCGCGGGCGAAGGCGCTCGACGCGCCGACGATATCGGGTCCGCCCGGGTCCCCGCGCAGGAACAGCTCCTCGAGAGATCCGTATCGCTCTCGGCCCCGCTTTATCGCGCGCATGATGGCGGTCATGTCTCCGGCCAGGCAGAAGCGATATCGGAAGGTCCCCCACGCCTCGCCAAGCTCCGCCTCGCCCATCCGCGCGAGCGTGGCCGCCGGCCTATCGCCCAACGGCCCGAGGGCCAGCGAGCAGGCCCGCATGATGAGGTCGACGGAGCCGAAGGCGAGGGTCGAGCAGACCAGGGCCGCGACTTCGCGGTCGGCCGGATCGGCGAAGGGCTTCACGAGGGCGAGAGGGTCGCGCCTCAGGCGGCCCGGGACGTTGCAGGCCGAGTAGATGTCCTCGAGGAAGGCTGCCGTCTCGGGATCGCGGGCGAGGCGCGGAGCGCCGGGCCTCATGGCGGGGAAGCGGCGTCGAGTTGCCGCTGGCGCTCCTCGAGCTCGGGATCGCCGGGATCGATGGCGATGGCCTGCCTCAGGTAGAAGCGCGCCTTCGCGTAGTCCTTTCGCCGCAGCTGGATGTCGGAGACCGCCGCGAGCGCCTCCGGATCGTCGGCGTCCTCGACGAGGGCCGCGTGGAGGAGAGTCAACGCGGCCTCGTCGGATCTCTGGAGCTTGGACTGGAGGAGGTAGAGGACGGAGCGGAAGGGGGGCGAGGAGGCGCCCGGCATGATTCGGGCTATCGCCTCCTGGGCCGACTTCTCGTCGCCCGAGTCGACGAGGGCGCGGACATAGGCCTCCGCCGCGCCTTCCGAGCCGGGCTCGTCCCGATACCAGGCCCAGGCGTAGTCAAGTTCGGCTCGGGCGTCCCCGGCCCCGCGGAGGATGCGCGCGGCCAGGGCCTTGTCCGGGAAGGAGGGGCCCGAACGGGCGAGATAGGACGCGGCGTCGGTCCACTTGAAGCGCGATGCGGCGTCCAGGGCCAGGAGGCGGGAGGCCTCGACGGCCGCGGCCTGTCTAGAGGCGAGGAGGACGGCGCCGGTCTCGTCGTCGGTGTCGGCGGGGGCGGGCGCGCCAGGGACGACGACTTCGCAGACTCGGAGCGCCAAGGTTCTCGCCTCCCCGCGACCGAAGGCGGGACCCGCGAAGAGGAGTCGGGAGGCCGCCGCGAGGAGCTCCGGATCGTCGGGGTAGGATGCCAGTCCGCGGCGCGCCCACTTGAGCGCCTCCTCCCTGGCCCTGAGGGCCTCGGACTCGAGACAGCGGAGCAGGATGTAGAGCCGTCCGGCGGGATCCACCGTACCGTAGGCGTCGAGAAGGGGCAGGGCCTGCTGATAGGACTTGGCCCGGATGAGGAGCCTCGCCCGGATCAGGATGAACTTCGAGTCCTGAGGATCGCGCGTGAGGACGCGGGAGACATAGGGATCGGCGTCCGCATAGCGCCCGTTCGCGTACAGAGCCAGGGCGAAGACCCTGTCGAAGGCGAACAGTCCGGAGCGGGCCTGCGCCAGGGGCGAGAGCACTGCCAGGGCATCGCCGCTTCTATGCAGCGCCAACAGGGCGCGGCCCGAACCGAGCGCCGCGGTCCAGGCGTCCGGGGCGATGGCGAGCGCGGAGCGATAGAGCCCGAGCGCCCCCTGCCAATCGCCGCGCCGCTCCGCGTCCACGCCCCGGAGGATGCTCGGCATGATCGAGGGCACGCCGAACTTGGCGAAGCGCTCGAGGGCGTCGAAGGCTCGACGCGAATTGTCGCTCGAGTCCGAGACGAAGAGTACGAGGGCCGGGATCAGCTCGCCGAGGGGGCTGCCCGCGGCGTCGAGGGGGACCTCGGGGGAATGACCCGCGGCGGCCTGGCTCAGGGCTCCCGGGAGGCCCTGAGCCGAATCCGGCGCGATGGCGGTGCCGCCCGCCGTATCAGAAGAGCCCGCGGCCTCGGGATAGGCCAGCGCCGAGATGCCCTTCGCCAGCGAGTCGAGGACCGATGCGTCCTCGGCCTTGATAGCCGTGGCCTTCGACGCGAGGTCCCGCGCCTTCGCGAGGGAGGAAGGCGAGCCGAAGACGATCGAGGACTCGATTTCCTCGCGCTCTTCGCGGCTTCGCGCCAGGGACGCGGGATCCGCGGTCTTTAGCGCCGTGCCGGCGCTAGCAGCGCCGGCGCTGGCAGTGGACGGGGCCGATATGGGCAGGGCGGTCCCTGCGGCGGCAGGGGGAGGCGGGGACGAAATCTCCGGCGCGGGCGCGGCAGGCGCGGCAGGCGCGGCTGTCGTCGCGGGCGCGGCAGGCGCGGCTGTCGCCGCAGCGGCCGGTCCGGGGAGGGCCTGCGCGGGAGGAGGGACCGCCTTGGGCTTCGAGGCGCAGGAGGCGAGCGCGATGAGGGCGAACGCGGCCAGCGTCGCAGCGCGGAGCTTGCCGGGAGGCTTCCCGCGGCTCATGGCCCCGACGAGGAGCCGCGCTTGCGCTTCGGGCTATCGGCTCGAGCGGCGCCCGAGCGCGTCCTCGCGCGACCCTCACCTCCTTCGGCGCGATCGTGAGTGGCACAGGATCGCCGCGAAAGGCCATAGGCCACGAAGAGGGATATACCGCCGGCGATGAGAAGGCTGGGCCACCAGACCTCGATGAAGCTCCGGAAATTTATCCTGATGAGGCCGAACGAGAAGGCCGAGAATATGATTCCGAGGCAGGCGAAACTGATCGAGGGGACGGCGAGCAGGGGACCGAGCCTCTTCCGGGCCACGAGGCCGGAAAGGAGTCCCGTCGCGCCCGCGATGGCCATGCCGAGGGGCCAGGCCTTCGCGAGCTTCCAATCGAGGAGGACGGCGGCCAGGAAGAAGGCCCCCTCCAGCACGAAAAGGAAGCCGCCGAAGAGGAAATAGAAGGATGCGCCGCGGACGAGGGCGAAATAGAGCAGGGCGCCGCCCGCGGCCATCACCACTACCGGCCAGGCATGGGGAACCCCGACGAAGGTATGCGTAGTATAGAGCAGGAAGGCGACCCCGAGCAGCACGGCCGCGAGGGCCGAGATGAAGAGCACGTCGTCGGACCGCTGTCTGCGCTTTTTCATTCGTGATTGAATTGTACAGAATGCGGCCGATCTTGCCAATGGAAAAGGCAGGGCGCGATCCCGACCCGAACCGACGCTCGGCCTATTCAAACATCGGGGGCCGGGCCGATATGATAGTCGAATGCAAAGACCGCTTCCGCCGGGCGCCTTCCCCCGCCCTCCTCGGGGAAAGCCTCCGATGAATCGAGCGAATTGCCCGGGCGCGGCGACCCTCCGCCTGGCCGCCGCGGTCGCCTTCGCGGTCCTCGCGCTGGCCGCCCGGGCCGAGAGCCCGCCGGCGCAGGACTCGGCACCTTTGGGCTCCAGGGAGCCGCAGCGGGGCTGCGCACCCGGCGACGCCGCGGCTTCGTGGGGAGAGGCGGGCCCGCCCGTCCAGGGCCACGCGGCCGAAGCGGACTATGGGATCGCCATGCCCTGGTCCCAGACGAGCTTCGAGGCTCTGAGGGCGACCTATCTGACGCAGGACGGGAGGAAATGGCTCGCGGCGATCATGGACAGGGCCAAGCCCTTCCTCCCCTACATCGAGGAGCGTGTCCGCTTCTATGGGCTGCCCGACGAGCTCGCCTTCCTTCCCGTGATCGAATCGGAGTTCTCTCCACGCAACGTCTCGAGGAGCGGGGCCGCCGGGCTCTGGCAATTCATGCGCAACTCCATTTCGGGCTACGGGATGAGGATCGACGACTGGGTGGACGAGAGGCGCGACTTCATGAAGAGCACCGACGGCGCGCTCCGCAAGCTCGCGGACAATTTCTCGGCCTTCGGCGATTGGCCCCTCGCCATCGCGGCCTACAACTGCGGCGACGGCGCCATGGCCAGGGCCATCGCCGCCGCCAAGCGGGATGGCGCGAGCGCGCCCGACTACTGGGAGCTGCGCAAGCGGGGCCTCCTGAGCCCCGAGACCTCGGACTACGTGCCCAGATTCCTCGCCGTCGCGTCGATCCTCCGCTACCCCGGGCGCAACGGCCTCGAGCAGTCCTGGGACGAGCCCGCCTCCTGGGAGGCTATCGCCCCGCGGCGCCCCGTGGACCTCAAGCTCCTGTCCGAGCAGGCGGGCGTATCCCTCGCCCTCCTCCGGGAGGCGAATCCCGAGCTGCTCTATGGCGTGACCCCGCCGGGCGCCGGCTACGCGCTCAAAGTGCCCGCCGCCGCCGCGGACGCCGTCCGGGCCGTGATCGAGGACCCGACGAGGAAGCTCGTGCGGTACTACCTGCACACTGTCCGCTCCGGAGACACGCTCTCGGGCCTCGCGCGCCGCTACGGGGCCCCCATGACCGCCATCGTCGACTCGAACCCCGGGCTCAAGGCCGACCGCATATTGCTGGGCCAGGTCATCGTCGTGCCCGCCCTCCGGGACGCGCCGCCCCCGGAGCCGGAGGCGGCCGAGGGGGACGCGCCGAGCTTCGCCTCGAGCTACGTCGTGGCCAAGGGCGATACCCTCTGGAGCATCTCCCTCCGCTACGAGGTCCAGCCGGAGCTCCTCGCCGAGCGCAACGGCCTCGCCCTCTCGAGCGTGATCCGCGAAGGTCTGACGCTCCGCGTGCCGATACTCAGAGCGATGCCATGATGAAGCTAGCGAACTCCCCGTCCCGCCCCCCTCGCGGCGCCTGCCTGTGCGCCGTCCTGGCCTTGGCCGCCGCCCTTCCCGTCCTCGCCGAGACCGGCGATGCGCACATATACGCCACCCGATCGAGCGTCGACTGGAAGGCGCGCGTCCTCCGGGTCGAGGTCTCGCTCGACCTCGCCGCCGCGGGCCTCAGGCTGCCGGAGGGAAGGCTCGCCGCCGAGCGGATGATCGAGCACGACCTGCCGTCCCTCGCGAAGGACGCGGTCTTCTCGCTTCAGGCCGATTCGCACCGCAGGATCGAGGATGCCGTGGCCGACGGCACTATCGATCCCGAGGCCCTCGTCGCCCTGACGGGCCTCGCCCATCTCGAGACTTCGTCCTTCTCGAAGGACATGAGGCGGTTCGGATCGACCTATACCCTCCGATTGGACGAGGTGGCCTCGCTCTTCCTCTCGGGAGCGGCGCCCTCCCCCATCCGCTCGCCCCTCGAGACGAGACCCACCAGGGACTACACCGGCATCGTCATCTACGCGAAGGGAAGCCTGCCCGTCCACGGCGAGGAGGTCGAGGACGAAGCCCAGCCCTGTCTCTTCCCGAGGGTCTACGATTCCGAGATGGAGCTGGTGCTCGACAGGAGCCTCGTCCTGCCCGAGGTGCTTTCCGGCGAGACCGGCGGCGCCGACGGCGGAGTCCTCGGCTACGCGTCGGCCGTCGGCGTCGAGGCGGGCGAGCGCGTGGGACCGGATCCGATGCGGGTGATGGCGATCGGGCTCTTCGGGGACCGGCGGACCGACTACATCATCTCCCGGGAAGACGCGCTCCGCATCCTCTCGAGCGCCGGCAACCGCGAGCTCCTACGTCGGGGCAGAGTCGTCGTAGTATACTAGCCCAGCATCAGGGACGCGAAGACCTTCGCGTCGCCGACGATGTTCGCGATGTACGCGTACTCGTTCGGCTGATGCGCGGTATCGTCCATTCGGGCCCAGACGACGCAGTCGAAGCCGGCGTTGCGCAGGTAGGCTCCGACTGTCCCGCCGCCGACCCCAACCGGCCTGGCGTCGACGCCGTACACCTCCTTGACCGCGCCCGCGAGGAGTCCCACGACCGGCGCGTCGCTCGGGGTGGGCCTGGACTCGTTGCGCTGCACCGCCTCGAAGGACATCTTCACCCCGTACTCGGCCTCGACCTCGCGCATCTTCCCCGATATCGCGGCGAGCACCTCGTCGATCGAGTAGCGGGGCAGGATGCGCATGTCCATGTAGAAGACGTCCTCGCCCGGGATCGTGTTCACGTTGGGCACGTTCGCTTCCTTCTTAGTGGGCGAGATCGTCGTGCGGTCGGGCTGGAAGAGCGGGTCGCGGGCGTCGAACGCGGTCTTCTCGAGCGCGTGGGCGCGGAGGGCGAGGTCCGAGGCGGCGAGGAAGGCGTTGGCCCCCTCGTCGGGTCTCGATCCGTGGCACTGTTTGCCCTTCGTCGCCACCTTGAGCCAGCAGATATGCTTCTCGGCGATCTCTATCTCGCTGCCGTCCGCGTTCCCCCCGTCGGGCACGAGGATGATGTCTTCCTTCCTGAACAGCTTCTGCGTCTTCAGGAGGTATTGGATGCCGTAGGCCGAGCCGACCTCCTCGTCCGCGACGAAGAGGAGCTTGACGGTGCGCGCGGGAGCGGCTCCCGACGCGAGGATAGCGAGGACGGCGAAGACCGACGCGACGAGGCCCTGCTGGTTGTCCTCGACGCCGCGGCCGTATACGCGCCCGTCGGCCTGCAGCACCGTGAAGGGATCGGTCTTCCACATGGACCTGTCGCCCTCGGGCACGACGTCGAGATGGCTCATGATCCAGATCCTGCCGTCGGCTTCGGGGCCGGTGCCGGGGATGGTGGCGACGACGTTGGGCCGCTTTCCCCCCGGGACGCGCGGGTCGGGCGCATCGTAGCGCTCGATGCCGCGGATCCCCTTCGAGGCCAGCCATGCGACGAGGGCATCGGCCTTCTTCGTCTCTCCCTCGCCGCCCGATTCGGGAGCGATCGCGGGGATGGAGGAGAGGAGGGACTCGAGCTCGACTATGCCCGCCTCGGAAGCCTCGAGCCAGCCGAAGACCTCGTCTTTCGTTGCCATGCGGTACCCCTTTCGATCAGGCGCGCTTCTTGTAGGCGGCCCAGGTCGACGCGACCAGAGTGGAGAGGTCGGAGTCGCGCGCCTTCCAGCCCAGGAGCTCGGCGGCGAGGGCCGACGATGCGACGAGACCCGCCGGGTCCCCGGGCCTGCGGTCGACCATCTCGGCCGGGATGCTCTTGCCCGTCACCCGGCGCGCCTCCTCGAGGAGCTCGAGGACGGAGAGCCCCACGTCCGACCCGAGGTTCACGACGAGACTCTTGTCGTTCCGCGAGATCCAGTCGAGGGCGGCGACGTGTCCGCGCGCGAGATCGCTGACGTGGACGTAGTCGCGCACCCCGGTGCCGTCCTTGGTGGGATAGTCGGTGCCGAAAACCTTGAGCGAAGGCCTCATCCCGGCGGCGACTTCCATGATGACCGGGATCAGGTTGGCCGGCCTTTTCTCGAGGCCGGAGATCCTTCCCCTCGTATCGTAGCCCGCCGCGTTGAAATATCGCAGAGCGGCGTAGCGCAGGCCCTTGAGCCGGTCGTACCACGCGAGGATGCGCTCGATCTCGAGCTTTGTGAAACCGTAGTAGTTCTCCGGCGCGGTCGGATGCCTCTCGTCGATGGGCAGGTACTTGGGCTCGCCGTAGGTAGCCGCCGAGCTGGAGAACACGAGCTTGCCCACTCCCGCCTCGACGGCGGCGTTGATGATATTCACCGAGCCGCAGAGGTTCTGGACGGAGTATTTCTCGGGTTTCTGCATGGACTCGCCGGCGGCCTTGGCCGCGGCGAGGTGGACGACGGCGTCGGCGCCGCGCATCGCCTTCAGGATGGCCGGGTAGTCGTGGATGTCGCCCTCAACGAAGAGCGCCTCGGGGAAGAGATTACCTCTCGAGCCGGTGGAGAGATCGTCGAACACGACGACCTCGTGGCCCGAGTCCAGGAACTCGCGGGCGACGTGGCTACCGATGTAGCCCGCCCCGCCGACGACGATTATCCGCATTGACGCAGTATATCGAGGCCGCAGGCCTGCGAAAAGGCCGACCCTCGCGGGTCGGCCTCGTGCCGCCGAACAGAATTGAACTGTTGACACATGGATTTTCAGTCCATTGCTCTACCAACTGAGCTACAGCGGCATCGAACGGGTAGTTTTATACCCGGATACCGGGGCCGCGTCAAGACCTGGGGCCGCCTCGAGCCCGGCGCCCGCGGACTCACTCGCCGATGATCTTCACGAGGACCCGCTTCCGCCTGCGGCCGTCGAACTCGCCGTAGAAGATCCTCTCCCAGGGCCCGAAGTGGAGGCGGCCGCGCGTGATCGCGACCACGACCTCGCGCCCGAAGATCTGCCGCTTTATATGGGCGTCCGCGTTGTCCTCCCCGACGTTGTGGCGATACCGTCCCACCGGCTCGTGGGGAGCCGCCTTCTCCAGCCATTCCAGGAAGTCGGCATGCAGCCCCGACTCGGCGTCGTTGATGAAGACGCTGGCCGTGATGTGCATGGCGTTGACCAGGCAGAGACCCTCGTCGACGCCCGAGTCCGCCAGCGCCGCCTCGACCTGGTCCGTGATGTCGATGAACTCGTAGCGCTTCGCCGTCTCGAACCAGAGCTCCTTCGCGTAGGATTTCATGATCCGAGCATAGCGGCCGCCCGCCGCGCGATCAACGGCTTGACAAACCGTGTAATGAGCATTATATGTATCCTACATATGTCAACGACCCGAGCGAAGACTACTTGCCCCGGCTCGCCGGTACGGGCCTTCCGGCGCTCCCTCCGGGCCCTGGAGCGGGAGGTCGAGCTTTCCCTGGCCTCGCAGACCGAGTGCTGCGGTGTCACGAGCGCGCAATGCCACCTCCTCCTCGAAATCGCGGACCGCCCCGGAGCCAGCATAGGCGAGCTCGCCGAAGCGCTCGAGCTCGACCCGAGCACCTTGAGCCGGACCGCGGATTCCCTCGTCCGCGCCGGCCTGGTCTCGAGGGCCGACGACCCGGACAATCGGCGGAAGCAGATCCTCAAGCTCCTGCCCGCGGGCGAGGACAAGGTCGAGCTCATCAACGGCCTCTGCGACGAATACTACGAGAGCGTGCTCGCCGGGGCCGGGGGAACCAAACGGGACGCGCTCGTCGACTCCGTCGCCTATCTCGCGCGTACCATCCGCGCGAAGAGGCTCGGCGGAGTCTCCTGCTGCGCGCCGCGAGCGGGAAAGGGGGCCTAGATCATGAAGCTGACGCCGATCCGCAACGAACCGAAGGAAACGCTGCCCGGCTACGCGAAGCTACCCGGCCACCTGCCAAACTACGCGACGGGTTACAAGGAAATCGCCGGCCGCCACGTGCCGGTCGTGTCGCCCCGGCTCTCCGCAGTGGACCGGCTGGCCGACTGGGGCGTCCGCTGGGACCTCGGGCGGAACGACTACAGGGTGGCGCCGGGACTCTACGCGATCGGCGATCCCGGACCCGCCTCGCCGATCCTCGTGACCGCGAACTACAAACTGACCTTCGACAGGCTCCGCGTCGAGCTGGGGGGCGTCGATGCGTGGATCGCGGTCCTCGATACGAAGGGCGTCAACGTGTGGTGCGCGGCGGGCAAGGGGACCTTCGGGACGGCCGAGCTCCTCGAGAAGATGGCGAGGCTCAGGCTGGGCGACATCGTCTCGCACAGGACGCTGATCCTGCCCCAGCTGGGCGCGCCCGGCGTCTCGGCGCCGGAGATCGCCAGGGTCTCGGGCTTCCGCGTAGTCTGGGGCCCGGTCCGGGCTTCGGACATCCCGGTCTTCCTCGCCGACGGCATGAGGAAGACCGGCGACATGATGCGCGTGAGATTCCGCCTCGCGGACAGGATGGCCGTGGCGCCGGTCGAGCTCGCCCACGCCTGGCCCTTCGCCCTCGGGGCCGTCGCGGTCTCCTTCCTGCGCGCCCTTCCCCGCGACGCCGGGTTCGGCCACCGCCTCGCCTGGATCGCGGCCGCGACGGTCGGCTCCGTCCTCGCGGGCTCGCTGGCCTTCCCCGCGCTGCTGCCGATCCTTCCGACGAGGGCCTTCTCCGCCAAGGGCGCATTCCTCGGCGCGCTCTGGGGCCTGGCCTGTTCCCTCTTCGGGGGACTGGGCATCGCCCTCGGCGCGGCCCTGGTCCTCTCGAGCGCCGCCGTCGTCTCGTTCATCGGCCTGAACTTCACGGGTTCCTCGACCTTCACCTGCCAGCCCGGAGCGAACGCGGAAGTGGAGAAGTCCATAATCCCGATCGTCGCATCGCTCGCCGCGGGCATCGTGCTGGGAGCCTTCTCGCGCATATTCGGTTTGCGATAAAGGATGAGGAGGATGGGCGTGACCGATTTCAGCTATATCAAGAACGGCGAGACACTGTCGATCCGCGGCGAAGCCTGCACGGGCTGCGGGGCCTGTCTGGAAGTCTGCCCCCACGGGGTCCTGGAGATGGTGTCGGGCAAGGCCGTGATAGGAGCGCGGGACCGTTGCATGGAGTGCGGCGCCTGCGCGCGCAACTGCCCCTCGGGCGCCATTTCCGTATCCTCAGGCGTCGGATGCGCCGCCGCGATCATCGCGGGCAAGCTCACCGGGAAGACGCCCTCCTGCGGCTGCGGCCCCGAGAGCTCCTGCTGCTGAGGCCTCCTTTCCCGTCGAGTCTCCGTTTGCCTCGCGGCCATAAAATAAATATCCTGAAAGACAAGGAGCCCCGAATGAAAAGAACTCTCGCGATCCTGATAGCAGCTCTCGCCCTCACGGCTTCGCTCGAGGCCCAGGCCGCGCTCACCGCGAGCGACTCGATCCCCGTCCAGGACGGGACTCTCGCAGCGGGCAAGTACCAGTACGGCGCCACGGTCTCGGGGATGACGATAGGCGCCACGCTCGGCACGGACGGAAATGTCTACCTGGCGATCCAGGCGCGGACCGCAGGCTGGGTCGCGCTCGGCGTCGGCGGAAAGAGGATGAACGGCTCGCGCCTCTTCCTCGGCTGCGATACGGGCTCGGCGAAATCCTTCAGCGAGCAGCGGGGCGCCGGGCATTCCCACGGCGACGTCAAGGACCCGGTGGTCTCGAAGTGGGCGGTCAAGCAGGCGGACGGGACGATGACTCTCGAGGTCGCCCTCCCCGAGAGCGCCGCCGCGACCGACGGGAGCCTCGATCTCCTCTTCGCCTATTCCGGCTCCTCTTCCTTCTCCTCGTACCACAGGGCCAGGGGCTCGGTCAGCATCGCGATCCATTGACGACGCCGAGGGGGGCCGGAAGCTATACTGAGCCCATGAAGGCCCTCCTCGTCCAGCCGCCCTTCGTCCAGCTGAACTCGCCCTATCCGGCGGTCCACTACCTCGAGTCCTTCCTGCGCGCCCGGGGCGCCCAGGCCCGCGCGGTCGACCACTCGATAGAGCTGTTCCGCGCCGTCTTCTCGCGCGAGGGAATGGCGCCCGCCTTCGAGGCCGCGAGGCGCGTGCTCGGGGGCGCGCCGCCAGCCGGGGGAGGGGCGGCCGATCCTACGGCCCTCTCCCAGCTCGAGCGCTATCTCTCCTACGAGCCGCTCTACCTGGGATGGATAGACGGCCTCGTCGCCTTCCTCTCGGGGAACGACCCCGCCTTCGCGCACCGCCTCGCGCAGGCCGTCGAGCTCCCGCGCGGCATGCGGGCCGAAGCCTACCTCGAGGCCCGCGGCGGGAGGATCGCCTCGCACGAGGCGCGGGGGCTCGCGACGGCGGTCCTCGAGGATCTCGGCGACCTGGTCTCCTACGCCCTCGACCCTTCCTTCGAGACCGTCCGATACGGCGAGCGCATAGCGGCGAGCGCGGCCCACTTCGCCCCGATACGAGCGACCCTCGATTCCTCTCCGCTGTTGCGCTCGGCCTACGGCCCCCTCCTCGCCGCGGAATGGGAAAAGGCAGGAGGCGCGCCCGACCTCCTCCTCGTCTCCATCCCCTTCCCGGGCTGCCTCCTCGGCGCTCTCGCCTGCGCCGGATCCGCGCGCAAGGCCTTCGGCCGGCGGACCAGGATCCTTTTCGGCGGCGGCTACGTCTCGACCGAGCTGCGGGGCCTCGTCGACGGGGGCATCTTCGATTTCTGCGACTACCTCTGCTTCGACGCGGGCTACGGCTCCATCGATTCCATCCTCGAGGTCGAGTCGGGCGCGCCGCTCGAGCGGCTGTACAAGACCATGTACAGAAACGAGGAGAGCCGCGTCGTGGCCGCGGGCTTCGCCGAGTCGGACCACGCCTCATCGGCGGATCGCCCGGGGCCCAGGACCGACTGCGACCAGGAAGACAGACTGCGCGCCTCCGAGGCCAAAGCCATCGTCTCGATCGCGCCCGACTACGCGAGCTGCTCGCCCGGCCGCTACCTCCAGGTCGTCGATTCGGAGAATCCCATGCACCGGCTCTGGTCGGACGCGCCCTGGCTGAAGTACGGCCTGGCGCGGGGCTGCTATTGGCGGCGCTGCTCCTTCTGCGACACCAATCTCGAGTACGTCTCGGTCTTCGCGCCGGCCGACATCGCCTCCCTCGTCGCCGCGGCCGACTCGGCGTCGGCGCGGACGGGGCTGTACGGCATACATTTCGTCGACGAGGCCATGCCCATGGCGAGTCTCCTGGCCTTCGCCCGCGAGAACGGGATCCGGGCCTCGACGGGCACGAGGCCCTTCCATTTCTGGGGCAATGTCCGCTTCGATTCGTCCTGGACCGAGGACCGGTGCGAGTATCTCGCCGCCTCGGGGCTCGTCGCGGTCTCGGGAGGAATCGAGATCGCCACCGAGGCCGGCCTCGAGATGACAGCCAAGGGCTTCGATCTCGCGGGACTGGCGAGGACCCTCGTCGCGATGAAGCGGAGCGGACTCCTCGTCCACGCCTATCTCATCTACGGATTCCCGGGGCAAACGAGGAAGGACATCGTCGAATCAGCCGAGATCTGCCGGCAGCTCCTGGCCTCAGGTCTCGTGGATTCCGCGTTCTGGCACCGTTTCGTCCTCACAAGGCACTCCAGGATGTACGGCCAGTGGCGGGAAGGCAGGCTCCCCGGCGAGGGCCGGGGCCCCTGGCCGGACCTGGAGCCCGTCGAGGCTCCCCGGGACTTCGCGGACAACGACCTCGGCTTTGCGGGCGAGGCCCAATTCGACGATTTCGACGCTCCCCTGGCCTCGACTCTCGAGTCCTGGATGAGGGGAGAGGGACTCGAGACGGGATCGCGTCGAGGCGCGGAGCGCCAGCTCGAGGAGGCGGGGCTCGGACGGGGGAGCGACGGCGAGCCCCTCGCCGGACGCGAGCCTGCCTCCGACCTGGTCGAAAGGCTCATCTCGAAGGCGGAGGCGGAGCTCGGCGAGTCGAAAAAGAAGCGCGAAGGGCAGGCTCGTTGGGTCGCGGGCCTCCCGGTCGCGCGGCCCCTGGACGGAGACAGGTCCCGCCTCGCCTGGATCTATCGGGGAGAGGCGCGCGAATTGACACTTCCGCGGGGAGCCGCGGACGTGGTGGTCAGGCTCCTCGGCGGGCTCGCCGCCTCGCCCGACGGCGAGCCCTTCGCCCGGCTCGCGGCGGAGCTTTCCGGCGGCGGCATCGGCCTGGGCCCCGGTTCGATGGACGAGTTGCGCTCGGCGGGACTTGTGGTAATATAGAGGCAAAATCTGGACGGCGGCGAAGCCGAAGCTTAGTATAAAATGATCGGAGAAACTCATGGCGCGACGGACTGTGACGTTTAGGCTGATAGTGGCGGTGTCGGGAATCGCGTTCGTCGCGATAGTCGCATTGGCCATCGCGGTATTCCGCGATCCGGGCGCGGCGGCGCCGCTGGCTTGGGAGGCGATCTGGATCGCCGGCCCGATCTTCATCCTCTCGAGCTCGATCGTGGTCGGGCGGAAGTCCGGGATCTACAGTCTCGATTTCGTCGCCAGCCAGGAGAAGCCCGAGCGCTACAAGGCGGCCCTCACGACCCTGGGGGCGGTCCCGCTCAGCTCGCTCTCGATCTTCATGGGCTTCATACTGGCCTACCTCCTGGCCCTCTTCCTCCTCGGAGGCGCGATCGGGCTCCAGGCGGCGGCGCGCCTGCCCTTCTTCTTCTTCCTCCTCTCCACGGGCATGCTCGACGCGGCCTTCATGTTCATCCTGTCGGACAGGCAGGTCAGCGGTTTCCTCAGCGATCTGCACCTCGTACGCTATCCCATCGACCTCCGCGAGTCGCGGCAGCAGCGGAAGAACTTCATCATCCCGACCTTCATGAGCCTCATGACCTTCCTCTTCGCCGTCTCCGTGGCCCTCTTCGTCATCGGCTCGTTCGAGAAGGGGCAGGGATCGATCGCGTCCGGCGCCCTCATCGCGGCCGTCGGGGCTTCCTGCGCCTTCTTCGCGATCTCCGTCCTCCTCGTGGCGCTGTGGACGGCGAATACGGGCCTCATCTATAAGTCGGTCATGGCCCAGCTCGAGCAGCTCTCGGCCGCGGAGAAGGACCTCCGGGGCAGGATATCCATCATATCGATCGACGAGCTCGGGTCGGTATCAGGCATGGTCAACGCCTTCTGCTTCGCCCTGTCGACGAGCGTGGCCGGGCTCAAGTCGGCCCAGGGCAGCCTCAGCGGACTCGGGGAGGAGCTCAGGAAGACCGCGGACGACTCGGCCGGAGCCGTCGCCCAGATATCGGCGAACGTCGGGCGCGCGAGGGAGAAGACCCGCTTCCAGTCGGAGAGCGTCATCCAATCGTCGAGCGCCGTGGAAGAGATCGCCAAGAACATCGAATCCCTGGAGGGCCTCATCGCGAGCCAGGCCTCGAGCGTCGCCGAGGCCTCGGCCTCCATCGAGGAGATGGTGGGCAATATCGGCTCGGTCACCGCCTCCATCGACAGGATGGCCGAGCAGTTCGGCGAGCTGCTCGCCGCGGCCGAGGAAGGCCGGGCAACCCAGGCTGCGTCCAGGAGCCGCATCGAGCAGATCTCGGCGCGGTCCGAGGCCCTGCTCGAGGCGAACAAGGTGATATCGACCATCGCGTCGCAGACCAACCTCCTCGCCATGAACGCCGCGATAGAGGCGGCGCACGCGGGCGACGCCGGGCGGGGCTTCTCGGTCGTCGCCGACGAGATCCGGAGACTGGCGGAGACTTCGGCCGGGCAGTCCAAGACGATACGGAACGAGCTGGCCCAGGTGCAGAAGGCCATACAGGAAGTGGTCGCCTCCTCGAGCGACTCCGAGAGGTCCTTCGAGCGCGTCGCCGAGCGGATCGGAGAGACGGACGCCCTGGTCCACGAGATTCAGCAGGCGATGCTCGAGCAGAAGGAGGGCTCCGCCCAGGTCCTCGAGGCGCTCAGATCGATGAACGACATCAGCGCCCAGGTCAAGACCGGATCCGCGGAGATGAGCGCCGGGAACCGGACGGTGCTCGAGGAGATCGAGCGGCTCCGGGAAGCGACAGCCGACATCAAAGGCAGCATGGAGGAGATGACTATCGGCGCCTTCGGCATCGCCGACAGCGCGAGGAAGGTCTCGGAGATGGCGAAGGGCACGATGGAGACCATCGACACGATGGACGAGGCGCTCGGCTTCTTCAAGACCGAATGAGGGCGGGTCGGTTCAGTGCCGTTACGACGCTGGCCGCGACGAGGCAGAAAACCGCGGCGATGACGAACATCGCGCGGAGGCCGACCGCGTCGGCGAGGATCCCGCCGATCCAGGGGCCCGTGAACATCCCGACCGCGTAGATCGCCTGGTGGATGCCCATCGCCGTGCTGCGGTGCGCCCTATCCACGCCCTGGATCGAGAGGCCGAGGAGTATGGGGAAGAAGATCCCGTTGGCCAGGCCCATGATCGCCGTCGAGACGAGGAGGGAGGGGACCGACCGGCCGAGCGCGGCCAGGAGGGCCCCGCCCGCGAAGACCGCGAAGCTTCCGTAGAGGAGCCGCCGCCTGCCGCCCCCGCCCGCGATGAAGGTGGCGAAAAGATTGGCCGCGGTGTTCGCGGCGATGTTCAGCGTCATGATCAGCCCGGTCGCCGCCGCGCTCGCCCCCATCCGGCGGGCCAGCAGAGGCATGAACCCGAAGGTCAGGGCCCAGACCCCGAACTGGCATATCGCGTTCGCGACCGAGGGCAAGAGGACGTCGCGCCTCCGGAAGATCGCGAGGATCGATCGCGCCGTCACCGGATCGCCGCGCTCGGCGCCGCCCTCGGGCAGCCGCACGAAAGCCACGATGAGGCTCGCGCATACGGAAAAGCCGGCGGCCGAGTAGAAGGCGAGACCGTAGCCGCCCAGCCTCACCGCGAGCCCCGTCAGGCTCGTGCCTATCATCTGCCCGAGCGAGGACGCGAAGGAGAGGAGGGAGGTGGCGAAGACCGTGAGCCTCGGCGGGAAATAGCCGGCGAACACGACCATCATGGGCACCCAAGTGGCGGCGGCGACGCCGGTGAGCGCTCGACCGAAGGCCAGGGCGCCCAGCGATCGCCCCGAGGCCATGACCAGGGCGCCGACCCCGGCCATGAGGGTCCCGCAGACCAGATAGGGTTTGTTCCGACCCGTCGCGTCCGCGGCGACGCCCAAGGGAACCCGCAGCACGGCGGTCCAAAGACCGTACATCGAAAGCACCAGGCCCACATCCGCCAGTCTGGCCGAGCGCTCCGAGACGAAGGCCGGCAGGATCGGCACGTAGGAATACAGCGAGACGAAGTACAGGACTGCCGCGCCGATGAAGGCGGCGACGCGCATGCGGTTCATGAAGGTCGACAGTGTAGCGACCTCGGAGCCCTTGGTCCATGATCTCCTTCGGACGAAGAATATCGGTATCATAAACGGGAAGGAGAGGACATGAGCTCATACACCTCGCCCGTCTACCGGAGCCTCCTCGAGAACACGATAGTCGCCATAGGGGCCCGCAGAATCGCGGCCGAGCTCGCCTCATCCTCGTGAACGAGGCGCCGGGGTTCTAACCCTAGCTTGCGACGATCGAGAGTTTCTATTAAAATTCGCGCTATGCAAGGACTATTAAAATGAAAAGACCTGGCACGCGCTGTCGGCGAATGCGACTCGATCCGAGATCCGCCCTGGCCTCCTTGCTCGCGTTGCTCTCCTTCGGGGCCTTCGCCGATATAGTGGTCGGGAACGGGAAGATCGAAACGGAGAGGCGCGAGCTACCGGCCTTCAGCGCCATCAACGTCGGCGGCGCCGCGACGCTCAAGGTCCATCGCGGCGCGCAAAAAGTCGAGATAAGCTGCGATTCCAACATCCTGCCCTACATAACCACGACCGTATCGGGCGGCGAACTGACGATCGGCTTCAAGCAGTTTACGAGCATAAGAAGCTTGACTGCGATGCAGTTCGAAATCGCCGTACCGGAGCTCGCGGGGATAAGGCTGTCGGGCTCGGGCGAAGCCTATATCGATTCCTTCAAAGGCGATTCCTTCTCCGGGTTCGTCTCCGGCTCCTGCAACTTGAAAGCCGCCGGTCTCGATTATTCGACAGCCTCTCTCGCTTTCTCCGGATCGGGCGGGCTCGACGCGAAGGTGAATGCCGAACGGCTGGACCTTCGATGCTCAGGCTCCTGCGGCGTATCCGTCTCGGGAAGGGCGGTCCGCGGCGAGATAGCGGTCTCCGGCTCCTCTATTATCGGGGCGCGCGACTTCGCCGTGAGCGAGGCGCGCATCGCGGTCACCGGGTCGGGCAGCGTCGAGATAAAGGCTCTAAAAAGTCTCGACGCGACGATCAGCGGATCGGGGACGATCAGGTATTGGGGCAGTCCCGATGTCTCGCAACGGATCAGCGGATCGGGCCGGATCACGAAAGTCGACAGCTAGCGCCTTTCCCCGGACGCTCGCTTTTGTCTCGACATATTGATTTCAGTATATTGTCCTCGTTTAGTCTATCCCGCGAAAAGGGAGGAGCCATGGAAATCGTGATGAGATGCAGGCGATATGCGCCACACCAAAGGAGACTCGAGCTCGACTCGTCCGAAGAGGCGAAATCGCCCAAGGAGGGTGTCGCGGTCCAGGATTGGGAATCGTGTCCATATCACAAGACCTGCATGTATACCGGGCAATGCTCTCTGGTAGTGGGAAACTGACCAGGAATCGATTGGGGAGCGCTCCGAAGATTCCGCTAGCCCCGGAGAGCCCTATCAGGGAGCGTACAGGCACTTCAATTTCCGGACTTCATATGACATACTGCTCCAGGAAGGAGACTTCGGCATGAGAAGAGCCCTGATCCTCACAATGGTCGTCCTCGCCCTCGGAGCCTGCGTTTCGCTGCCGCACGGCAGCGTATACCTGGCGGAGCAATCGGTACCATTCAAAGGTCAGCACGGGACCGTCGCCATCGGCGACTACGATGGCTGGTTCAGGGCTCTCTTCTTCAAGGTCGAGCGGAACGACATCGAGATCTTTAATATGGTCATTACCTACGGCAATGGCGAGCGAGAGAAAATCGATACTCGCCTCGCGTTCAGCGAAGGCTCGAGGTCGCGTCTCATCAATCTGGAAGGCGGCATACGGCATATCCGTTCGGTCGAGTTCTATTACAAAACAGTCGGAAGCTGGCTCGACGGCAAGGCCCTCATCCGCATCTACGGGGTGCACTGATAGCCACGCGCCTCCGATAGGTCGGTCCGGGGGCGGGATCACCTATTGATAAAATAAAATAATGGAGAGTCGAGCTCCTGCGCGGTCCGCTTCGAGCGCCCGCGGCGGTCCCGGTCACTTCCCGGGATATCCCGGCGGGAGTAGTATGTCGCCGTGAAAGCCTTCCCCGCCTTGCGGATGCGCAGCAAGGTCCTCGCGCTCTGCGTCTCGTGCACCCTGCTGGCGCTCGGCCTCCAGGCCCTCTTCTTCCAATCCTCGGCTTCCTCGATCCTCTACCAAAGGGAGAGGGAGGCGGGCCGCAAATCGCTCGAAAGCATGCAGGGCGAGCTCTACATGTGGATCAAATCCTACGAGAACGACCTCATCAAGATATACAACAAGACGGACTTCATCGGCGACCTCTCGAGCTCAGGCGGGGCGGCCGGCGCCATGGCCGTCCTCCGCGACCGGTACCGGCGGATCGCGTACGACCTCGCCCTCACGGTATTCGACGCCTCGCAGCAGGTGAGCGCGCTGTACGTGTACGGCGCGGACGGCGAGCTCCTGAGCTCCTACCGGAGCACCTCGACGCCGCTGTCGAACTACCCCGAGGACATCTTCTCCGACCGGGCGGCCTACAACGCGAACGCGGTCTCTTCCTACATACTGTCCGACAGGAGGGCGATGCTCGTCTCGAGCTACTTCAACCAGAGCAGGAAGCGGGAGATCGTGCGGCTCGCGCTCAAGGTCTACGCGAAGGACGCCTCCCGCAAAATCGGCTGCGTGGTCTGCGACGTCGACGCCGAAAGCTTCAGGTCCATCGTCAGGAAGTACCTGCTCTCGGACGACCAGATCGTCTGGCTCCAACCCGTGGGGGACCGGCCCGTCCTCGGCTACGGCGAATCGGCGGGGAGGCAGAAGCGCTACTACGACGAGGCGACGGCGGCGATCGGGAGCGGCAGGCGGCCCGACGATGGGATCGCGCAGTTTCGGGACAGCGTCCTGTTCGGGATCCCGCAGGAGAAGTACGACCTGACGCCCTTCTCGCTCACCCCCAACCGCATCCTGGAAGAGAGCCAGCGCGCGCTCGCGCGCAACCTCCTTCTCATCGCCCTCCTCGTCGTCGCGGTGGCGGTCTTCGGGGCGGCCGCCGTGGCGGTTTCGCTCACGCGCCCCCTGACCCGCATCTGCGGGACGCTCAAGAGGATACGGGACGGGGAGACGGGTCTCAGGCTCGAGGGCCTGAAGGACGACGAGGTGGGCGAGCTCGGGCGGGCGGCCAACGAGATGCTCGACAGGATCCAGGCCCTGATCGCCGAGGAGTACGACGCGAAGCTCCTCCTCAAACAGGCCGAGTACAGGGCCCTCCAGGCCCAGGTGAACCCCCATTTCCTGTACAACACCCTCGACACGATGGCCGGCATCGCCCTGGCGGGCGGATGTCCCGAAGTCGGCGACATCTGTCGGGCGCTCTCGAACATGTTCCGCTACGCCATCGACGCGAAGGAGAGCCTGGCCACGGTCCGGAGCGAGATAGTGAGCGTAAAGAACTACATGCGCGTCATGAACGCGCGCATGAAGGGGGGCGTCGACCTCGAGATCCGCGTCGATCGCGGCATTCTCGGGGAGCGGGTGCCGCGGCTCTGCCTCCAGCCTCTCGTCGAGAATTCCCTGCTCCACGGCCTCCGGGACAAACGCGGCGCGAAGAGGCTCGCCATCGTCGGCGAGGAGGCGGGCGGAGGCATCGTCCTCTCCGTCGAGGACAACGGAGTAGGCATGGAGGAGCGCGAGATCGAAGCCGCGCTCGCGGGAAGCGCGGACGAGGCGCTGGAGGGGGGAAGCTCCATAGGTCTCCGCAACATCGACTCTCGGATCAAGATCCTCTTCGGCGAGGGATATGGAGTCAGGATCAGAAGCAGTCCGGGAGAGGGCTGCACCGTATCCATCGCCGTCCCGCGGGTCCCGGTCTCGGCGGAGGAAGGCGAGCCGGCATGAGCGCGGCGGCTCGATACAGGCTTCTCATGGCCGACGACGAGCCATGGGTCCTGGAGAGCCTTCGGGGTCTGGTGGATTGGGATAGTCTGGCCATCGACCTCCTCCCCCCTGCCTTCGACGGCGAGGAAGCTCTCGCCAGGCTCGCTTCCGACCGGCCCGACATACTCATTACGGATATCAATATGCCCTTCGTCGACGGCAACGCGCTCATACGAGCCGCCAAGGGGCGATTCCCCGAGCTCCAGATCGTCGTGCTCAGCGGCTACAGCGATTTCGGCTTCGTTCGCGATGCCCTCCTCGACGGAGCTGTGGACTATCTGCTCAAGCCGATCGCGAGGAGCTCGCTCGTCGAAGTCCTCGACAAGGCTGTACGCCTCCTCGGATCGGGCAAGGCGAGGGAACGCGAGGAGGCCGAGCTTCGCGAGAGACTCCACGCCGCCTCCTCGATACTCAGGGACGCCGAGATGAGCGACGCGATCTTCGAGGAGTCCAATGGGGCTTCGAGGGCGACGCTCGATCTCGATCTGGAGTTCGCCTCGTTCACGCTCGTGCTCGCGAAGCTGGCCGCGGGGCGCGGCGGCTATTCGGCCCTGAGCGGCCGGAAGAGGGAGGAGATCAAGTCCGTCCTCGCAGGGGCCGCGCGGGGCGCGAGACAGGTCGCCTTCCACAATCTCTACGCCCGCAGCGAGTTCGTCCTCGTCTCGGACCTCGACTCGATAGCCTTGGCGCGCGCGCTCGAGGAGCTGCCCGACCGCATCGCCCGACGCATAGGCCTCCGCGCCGGAGTCGCGGCGAGCGGCTGCTACTATTCCTTCGACAGGCTCCGCGCGGCCTATCAAGAGGCGCGCGCAGCCCTCATGGGAAGACCGCTCGGATCGAGCCGCCCGGGCGGCCTCGCCGCGGCGGGCTCTCCCGAGGTCCGCCGGCGCGTGACCCCCGAGCTCGAGAACCGCCTGGCCTTCGCCCTCGAGTCGCGCAACAGGCCGATGGCCCTGGAGGTCATCTTCCGCGAGATAGGCTTGCGCGGCTGCGAGGACGCGGGCTGGCTCATCATAGAGGCGAAGCAGACCGCGGAGTACGTGGCCGGGATGATCTACCACCGGGCCGATCCCGGCCCGTCGGCGGCTCCCCGCTCGATGCTGGCCATGGACAACTTGACCGACCATCTGGCCATGGCCCTCGAGGAAGAGGACATGGCCGAGGCCTCTAGCGCGCTCGAGCAGCTCCTAGACGAGGCCTTCGGGGAGTCGGCCCCGCCCGGAGCCGGCGATAGCATGACGGGCGTCGCCAGGCGCGCGCGGGAATACGTCTCGGAGCACTACTTCGAGGACATCTCGCTGACTTCGGTGGCGGCCTTCTTCCGCGTCGACCGTTCCTACCTATGCAGGGCCTTCAAGCAGGTGACCGGATGCAATATCATGCTCGCCATCGCGAAGATGCGCATCGAGAAGGCGAAGGAATACATGAGACAGCGGGACTTGAATCTCACCGATGTCGCCGACCTCGTCGGCTATCCGGAGTACGCCTACTTCAACCGGGTGTTCAGGAAAATCGCGGGCATGAGCCCGAGCGAGTACAAGCTCTCCATCGGGAGCCGCGCGCCATGAGACTCCGCGCGCGCCGGCCGGGCGACCTCGCGGGCTTCCTGGCTGTCGCCCTGGGATGGTGCCTCTCGCTCGCGTCGGGCTGCTCCCGGAAGGCGGAGGCGCCGGCCGACGGCCGGGGTACCGAGACCCGCAAGACCGTCCACTTGTCGGTCCTGGCCGGCCAGTCGACCTCCGATGCCGGCATCGAGGAGATGATCGACGTTCAGCTCGAGCGGACGAATCCGGGGACGGAGCTCGATTGGGAGAGGGTCGACTGGGGGGACAAGTTCCAGTCCCAGATGCAGGCCAAGTTCGCGGCCGGGGAGGTGCCCGACATCATGATCGGGAAGGCGCAGGACGTGGCCACCTATCTGCCGTCGGGGAACCTGGCGCCGATACCGCCCACGGCGCTCCGCTTCGTGCGCGACGACGCCCTCGGCTCCGTGTCGTCGGGCGGCGCCGCCTACGGGATCCCCTACAACGCCTTCTACCAAGGGGTCCTCTACGACAAGGGCATCTTCGAGCGGCTCGGACTCACGCCGCCGCGCACGCTCGAGGAGCTGGCCGCCGCGGTCCGCAAGCTTCGATCAGCGGGAATAACGCCCTTCGCCTCGCATTTCGAGGAGAGCTGGTACGCCGGGAACATCGTGATGCAGTTCGCGCTCGGCGAAGTCTTCGAGCGCCTCCCGGAATGGGGCGACCTGTTCCGCTCGGGAAAGCGATCCTTCTCGGGATCGACGGCCTTTCGCCGCTGTTTCCGGGAGGCGCGGGCCGTGGCCGGCGAGAGCTGGCCCGACGCCTTCGCGATCGGCCAGGCCGAGTGCGACGAACGCTTCGCCAAAGGGCGCGCCGCGATGTACGTCTCCGGGACCTGGAGCCTGCAAACCATCGCGGCGGTGAATCCGGGCATGAAGGTCGGCATCTTCCCCTATCCGAACTCGACCGGCGATGCGAAGCTCGTCTTCGAGCCGAACATGACCTTCATGAAGAGCTCGAAGACCTCGCACGCCGCCGAAGTCGACGCCGTCCTCGAAGCCATCCTCGGCTCGAACGAGCTGGCGACGGAGATCCTCGATTTCACCAAGACCTCCTCCCTCCTCAAGGCGGCCCACCCCGACGCGGACCTCCCCATCCAGGCGGACATCGACCGCTACGGAGCCGAGTCCCGAATTGTGGACGCCACCATAGGCAACACTCAGTTGATCTGGTCCTTCCAGGACGAAGTGGCGAACCGCCTCAGGGACTGGCTCCAGGGCAAGGCGAGTCTCGAGTCCGTGCTAGAGTTCGCCGACAGCCATCGGGCCCTCTCGGGTCCCCGGTAAGGCCCGCCCTGACGCGTCGGGCCCGGCGCGCGTTTTCCCATTTCGTGCTAGTCGATTCCGCAAAATAGTCCTAACCGCTTTCGCGGGGACGGGCCTAGGCTCGACCAGGGACGAGAGAGCGGCCGCCGGCCGGCTCAAGTCCCGCAATCGCGCATTCCAAGGAGGATGAGCATGGTACGAGCACGCGTTCTCGCCATCGCGCTGATCGCCGCCCTGGCCCTGGCGGCCCCGGGCGCCTTCGCGCAGACAGCGGTGACGGTCAAGATCCTGGCCGGGCAGTCCACGACGGACGCCGGGATCGAGAATTTCATCTCGGATGCCGTCTCCGCCAAGTACCCAGAGGTCAAGCTGGATTGGGAAGTCGTCGGCTGGCCCGACTTGCCGGCCAAGATCCAGGAGTACATGAAGTCCGGGCTGCCCGACATCATAGTCGGGAAGGGGCAGGATATCGCGACCTTCGCGTCGAGGAATATCCTCGGGAGCATCAGCGGCAAGCCCTACCTCAAGAACGTGGTCGCCGCGGCCGTGGGCTCGGGCTCGTACAAGGGCAAGGATTACGGCATCGTGTACAACGCCCTTTACCAGGGCGTGTACTACAACCGCAAGCTCTTCAAGGACAACGGCATCGCCGTGCCCAGGACCCAGGCGGAGCTGAAAGCGGTCATCGACAAGTTCAAGTCGCTCGGCATCACGCCCTTCGAGACGCACTTCGTCGACCTCTGGAGCATCGGCAATATCACGATGCAGTTCATGATCAACGACGTCTTCAACAAGACGCCCGACTGGGGCGATCGGTTCCGCGCGGGCAAGGCGGGCTTCGCGTCCTCGCCGATCGCGAAGACCGTTTTCGGCTACGACAAGCTCATCTACGACAATACCTGGAAGGACGAGACCTTCTCGCTCCAGCAGACGAACGCCGACGGCAGACTGGTCCAGGGAAAGGCGGCGATGAAGGTCTCGGGCTCCTGGTCCATCCAGAACTTCCTCGACGTCGACCCCGGCTTCGACTTCGGGATCTTCCCCTTCCCCAATCAGACGGGCGACGCGAAGCTCATCTTCGAGCCGAACATCACCTTCATGAAGAGCGCCACCACGGACAAGTCGGACGCCATCGACAAGGTCTTCACGGTCCTGACCACCGACAAGGACTTGGGCCAGAAGATCTTCGACCAGACGAAGACGGCTTCCACGATAAAGGGGATCGGGCCGACCTTCAACAATCCGAGCCAAAAGGACATCGACGTCTATGTCGCCAAGAACCAGATCGTCGATGCCAACTCGGGGAACCTCCAGCTCGTGTGGGGAGGCTTTCAGGACGAGAACGCGAAGGATATAGCCGCCTGGCTCCAGGGGACCGAGACGCTCGATCAGGCCCTGCAGGCGGCCGACTCGAGAAGGGCCAACAGCAAACCATAGTCGGACCAAGGCCCGGCCCGGCCGCGCGCGAGAGGATCGCCGATCTTCCGCGCGCGGCCCGCTTCGGGGCCTTCCGGGAGGAAAGGATCGAATGCGCCAGTCCTCGCTGGGACGAATCGCTCAGCTCGAGTCCGCCTCGCTCGTGATCCCGGGCATGCTCGTCTTCACGATGGGCGTGATCATTCCGATGGGGCTCGGCTTCTTCTATTCGCTCACGAGCTGGGACGGGTATACGAAAGAGCTGCCCTGGGCGGGCCTGTCGAATTACGTCAATATCTTCCGCGACGCGAATACCATGAAGGCCTGGTGGTTCACGATCGAGTTCACCGTCTTCAATACGATCGCCCAGAACATCCTGGCCCTGGTCTTCGCCGTCGCGCTCGACGGCGGCATCAAGGGCAAGACGATTTACCGCACGATCATGTTCGTTCCCTGCCTGATCGCCCCGGTGGTCGCGGGCTACATCTGGCTGCGCATGTACTCCGACGTGCTGCCCGCGCTGAGCGCCGCGCTGGGTCTCAAGACCGACTTCAGGCTCTTCGGGTCCGGCCGCACGGTCCTGTCGGGCCTCCTCGTCGTCAACCAATGGCAGTGGGTCGGCTATTGGATGCTCATCTACCTCGCCGGCCTCCAATCCGTTCCCGTCGAGCTGTACGAGGCGGCCAGAGTGGACGGGGCCTCCCGGATCAGGCAATTCTTCAAGATCACGATCCCCATGCTCGCGCCGGCCTTCACCATCTGCATCGTCGGGATAAGCATCGGCTCGCTGCGGGTCTACGATCTCATGGTGTCGTCCACGGGCGGAGGGCCGGGCCGCTCATCCACCTCCATCATCTATCAGATCTACAACACCGCGATCGGGGGTCGGCAATACGGCTACGGCTCGGCCATCTCCATGACCCTGATCTTCGTGCTCCTCCTCATCGCGGCGGCCCAGCTCGGGATCCTCCGTCGGCGGGAGGTCCAGCTTTGACCGAGGCCGCGGGCAGAAGCCCCAAGGCGAAGCCGGGTTCGGGGATCGGACGAATCGCCGTCCAGATTCTCCTGACCCTCGTCGCCGCGCTGGAGGTCATCCCGGTACTCGAGGTGGTCAACCTGTCCTTGAAGACGAGACGGGAGCTCTATGTCGGCAATCCCCTCGCCCTGCCCGAGCGCCTCATATGGGAGAACTATCGGACCGCCTTCGCCCGCCTCAAGGTCGGCACGACCTTCTTCAACACCTTCTTCTACACGGCGGCGTCCGTGGCCGCGATAGCCCTCCTCTCGAGCGCCGCGGCCTGGGCCATTGCCCGCAACAGGGGCAGGTTCTTCAAGCTCGCTTACGGCTACTTCATCGTCGGCATCCTGATCCCCTTCCAGGCCCTCTTCCTTCCGATCTACGTGATAGGCTACTCCTTCCACCTCACCAACACGAGGTACGGAATCATCCTGATGTACATCGCCGTGGGCATGTCGTTCTCGGTCTTCCTGATGACCAGCTTCATGACCCAGGTGCCCGTGGAGCTGGAGGAGGCGGCCCGGATCGACGGCTGCTCGATCTACCGGACCTATTTCAGCGTGGTGCTGCCCCTGCTCCAGCCGGCGATGGCCACGCTCGTCATCCTCCAGTCCTTCGGGACCTGGAACGACTATCTCATGGCGAGCCTCTTCGTCAGCGACACGAGGCTCAAGACCATGACGGTGTTCCTTCAGCAATTGTTCTCGGCCACCTCCCAGGACTACACGTCGGCCATGGCGGCCATCGTGATCCTCTTCGTGCCGATAGTCGCGCTCTTCGTCGCGCTGCAGCGATACTTCATCAAGGGAATCACGGTCGGAGCCGTGAAAGGATGAGCGAGTCATGAGCCATCGCGATTGGGCGAGGAAGCCGCCTTTGGGCTGGAACAGCTGGGACTGCTACGGAGCCGCCGTCCGCGAGGACGAAGTCAGGGCCAACGCCGCCTACATGGCGGCCAAGATGCGGAGCAGCGGCTGGGAGTACGTCGTCGTGGACATCCAGTGGTACGAGCCCGGCGCCGATTCGTCGCGGTACCGCAAGTACGCGCCGCTGGAGATGGACGCCTGGTCGCGGCTCGTGCCCGCGCCGAACCGCTTCCCCTCCTCGGCCGGGGGGGCGGGCTTCGGGCCCCTGGCCGACTACGTGCACGGGCTGGGACTCAAGTTCGGCATCCACATCATGCGCGGCATCCCCCGCCAGGCCGTCCACGCCGCCGCGCCGATACTCGGGTCCGAGGCCACCGCGCGCGAGGTCGCCCATCCCAACTCCATCTGTCCCTGGAACACCGATATGTACGGGGTCGATCCGGAGACGGCGGGCGCCCGCGCCTATTACGCCTCACTCTTCGCCCTCTACGCCCAGTGGGGCGTCGACTTCGTCAAGGTCGACGACATCTGCGCATCGAGACTCTACGGCACCCACCAGGGCGAGATCGCCCTCATCCGCGAAGCCATCGATTCCTGCGGCAGGCCCATGGTCCTCAGCCTCTCGCCCGGGCCGGCTCCGCTGGACCATGCAGCCGCCTTCGCGGCGCGCGCCAACATGTGGCGCATCACCGACGACTTCTGGGACAAGTGGGAGCTCCTCGCCGACATGTTCGACCGATGCGAGCGCTGGTACCCCTACGCCGACGACGGGCACTGGCCCGATTGCGACATGCTCCCCCTGGGCCATATCGGCATCCGATCGGTCGACGGAGGCGCGTCGGATCGGCGGACCCGCTTCACGCGGGAAGAGCAGCGCACCATGATGACCCTCTGGGCGATCTTTCGATCGCCCCTCGTCATGGGCGGCGAGCTGCGCGACAACGACGAATGGACGCTCTCCCTCCTCACGAACACGGAAATGCTCGAGGTCAACCAGGAAGGATCGCGGCCCAGGCTGATCTCTCGCGACGGGGCCAGCGTCGTATGGGCCTCCGATGCGCCGCGGGGAGAGCTGAACGCGGCCCTCTTCAATATCGGTGAATCCCCGCTGAGGGTCGGGGCGACATGGAAGGATCTCGGCCTCGACGGCGCCAGGGAGGTCAGGGACCTCTGGGAGCGGAAGGTCCTGACCCGGGCAGAATCGAGCATCGAGATCGATCTGCCGCCCCATGGCTCGTCCTTGCTCAGGCTGAGTCGAGGCTGAACCTCCCCCCATGGCTGCGTCCGATAGCCGAGGCCATGGGGACGCCATCTGCGAGACGGCCCGATCGCCAGCGATATTTTAATACTCGGTTATTCCGCGACAATCTCCTTGACCCCGGATGCAGACTATGTAATTTTGAGACGGAAGCTGGCGGGGACGCGGCAAGTGCCGCGTCGAGGAGAATCCGGTGATAATAACGATCTTGTTGTGGGGTGCTGTCGCTGGCGTCGTCCATTTCGTCCTGATCGCGTTCCTGTACGGGAACCCGATCGTCGAGCGCATTTCCGCCAAAGCCGAAACGGAAAGCCCGGCCGTGAAACGCTGGCCGGCAAAGGGAAAATATTATTTGACCCAATTTCTCGGGACTCAGATTGAAGTCTATATCCTGACCCTCGCCTTCGTCTGGTTGCGACCTTTGGTAGGCCTCAATGGGTACGGCGGGGCGCTTCTCCTGGGATCCCTCCTCGCCGCCATTCGGGTCTACCCGAGGTTTTGGAACATGTGGATTCAGACGACCTATCCTCCCCGGCTTCTGGTCGTCGAATTGGTGAACGGCTCGATCGGCACGCTGGCGATCTCGATTTTCCTACAGGCCGTCACTCAGTAATCAGCGGCCGCGAGCGAGCCGCCATTTGCATGGAGCGCCCGCGCCTTAAAAGCCGATTCGTTTGGACTTGTTGAGGACGATTCTGACCGCGTCCGCGACCGCCCACACCCAATAGACCACGCTCCACAGCGATGCCACGTCGTGGACTACTCTCGGAATGAAGTAGGCCCAGATGCTTCTCGCGTCGGGGGCCCCTATCGGGATGGTCGGATTGGCCACCGAGATCAGCGGGAGGATTATGATGTTCAGATTGGCGATCACTATCGCGCCGAAGACTATCGCTCCGCCCTTGTTGCTCTCGCCTCCATAAATCTGCCCCAAACCCGGAACCAATAACGAGAGAAGACCGGCAAGAACCGGATTGCGTTTCATCCTGACCTCCTGGGTTTTTTCTCCGCCGATTTCCCGAGCGAATCCAGTCTGCCGAGCCCGAGCCCCGCGAGTACGAACCAGAGGGGCAAGAGGATGCCGTACAGACCGTACGCGGGTCCTATATAATCCCTCAATGCCTCCGAAACGATGCCGAGAGCCCCGGTCGCGATGCCGAGGATGGCCGTGACCTTGCGAAAGACGGACTCGCCCATCGCGAGGGAAAGGATCAAAATACCGAGAGCGGTGAGGATGCCGGCGCTCGAGACGGCGTTGGCGCCCGCCGCGAGGGCATCGGCAGCGGAAGCCAACGTCGGGCGCAGGGTCTCGCCCGCGGCGGAATATTGTCCGCTCAGGACGATCAGGCCGCCGTTCAGCGAAGGCGGGCTCGAGCCGAGAGCGAGCGCCACCACTTCGGAGACGACTCCGATCAAGGCTCCCAGAGAGACAAGGCTGGGACTGCGACGGAACAGGGCGACGCCCAGCGCGAAAAAGACGATCACGGCAGGAACGCTGAGACCGACGAAGCAGACGAGCTCGACGAGATAGATGGCTCTATGCGCCGCGATGTACTGCAGGATTGCCGCTCCGTCACGCAGAGGAGGCTGGGGCGCCGCGACAAGAAGCACGAGCGGAACGAGGATCATGAAGACATAGACAAAGGCGGAGACGGCCCCGACGCGGTAGAGCTGCCTCCATGCCCCTGGCTCCAAGGGCTTGGCGAAGGCCGATTCTTCAATATTGTCCATGTTCTTCCCGCTTCCCCAGAATGCGCTTGGTTTGCCGGCCGGAGAGATCTCCTCGCCTTTGCCCCATTTTATATGATCCGGACCTGCCGTCAAGGGAGTCGGGTCCCTCCATTCCTGAATCGGGCCCGAGTGCGGCGAACAGGCTATGCGCCCCTTTGACGCAAGGCTCGGACGAGGTAGAATGAACCATGCGCTTCATCCTCCTCCCCCTGGCCATCATCTTGATCTCGGGGCTCCCCCTAGCCGCGGAGAACGGAGACAAAAAAGTTGCTCTCGTGATCGGCAACTCGGACTACAGCGCCGGTCCCCTGCGCAACCCCGCGAACGACGCCGCCGATATGAGCCTCGCTCTCAGACGCCTCGGATTTACCGTCTATTCAGGCACGGACGCGAGTCGCAAGACTATGTACTCTCTCATCGATCGGTTCGGGGACGACATCCGCGGAGCCGACATCGCCCTGTTCTACTATTCCGGTCATGGAATCCAGATGGAGGGAGAGAACTATCTCATCCCGGTCGGCGCCGCGGTGAGCATCGCCGAAGACGTCGAGACCGAGGGTGTTCAGCTGCAAAGGATCATCGGAAGGATGAACGCCGGAGGCGCGGGCACCAATATCGTCATCCTCGACGCCTGCCGGGACAATCCCTTCCCTTCTGCGGCAAAGGGAATGGAGCGGGGACTCGCCGTGGTCGGGCAGAAGCCTCCGCAGAGCGTCATCGTCTACGCGACGGAGGCAGGCGAGACCGCGGCGGACGGCGGCGGGCGTAATGGGGTCTTCACCGCGGCCCTGCTCAAGCACATCGGAGAGAATGTCGAGCTTACGACGGTCCTCCACGAGGTGAGCGCAGACGTTCGCGAGGCGACGGGTCAGAAGCAGAAGCCGGCGAGGTACGACAACCTCGACCACGAGGTCTGGCTCGCCGGAAGAGCCCGCGCGGTCGCGGCGCCTCCGCCTTCCGAGGGTAGGGCCGCATCGGCAGCGGAGCCGACGGTGACGATCACGCGTTCCTACGGGAGCCTCGTGGTGAGTTCGGCGACGGCGGGCAGCCTCTACCTCGACGGAGCGGCGATGGGCGATTTCCCGGCCGGAGCCGAGACAAGGCTCGACAACGTGGAAGCGGGGAACCACAGCCTCGAGCTTCGTTACTCCGCGGACGACAAGGAGACGAAGAGCGTATCGGTCAAGAAGGGACAGAGTACCAGCGTGAGCTTCGCGATGAAGATTTCCCCCAAGGGAATTCAATCCTCTCAAGCCTATAAAAAAACCTCGGCCACGGACTCGGGAATACCGAGGGACGGACTCGTGGGGGAATGGCTTTTCTCGGGGAGCGCGAAGGACTCGAGCGGCAACGGGAACGATGGTGCGGTACACGAGGCCAAACTGGCGGCGGACAGATTCGGGAAGCCCGAAAGCGCGTATCTGTTCAACGGAAAATCCAGCTTCATCGATGTCATGGACTCGAATACATTGGGCATCAATACCGGCTTCTCCGCATGTTTTTGGGTCTTCCAGAATACCGACGACTCTTCCGCAGGCATCATCGATAAGGAGACGCCGGGCATCGGAGACGGATACATGGTTGATTTCTACACGAACAGAGTCCGCTTCTGCACCGACTATTACAGTTTCTCCAATACGGTCATGTCCACCATGATCAGGAAATGGTGCTTTGTCGCTATTTCCTGGGATGGACAGACTATCAGGTATTATATCAACGGGAAAGCGGATGGCAGCTCGGGAAAAACGACTCGGATAAACATCAATACGCTCGGTTTGCGAATCGGGGCACGATATTCCGGTATCTTTTTCGGCGGCCTCATCGACGACATCCGTCTCTACGACCGAGCCCTCTCCGCCGAAGAGATCCAAGCACTCTACCATGAAGGCGGCTGGACGGGAAATTGAGGCTCGTAGGACTCGAGGGGAGGCGCCATGGCGGCGACCCCGGACGCCGCTTCGCCGCCATGGAATTTTATTGTGGATTTTACGAGATCATAGGCCATATACTTAAGATCGATGAAAAACCTCGAGGATCTCGTCCAGTGGGGTCCCGAATTCGAATTGGGAATCCCCGAGCTGGACGCGCAACATAGGGCTCTTATCGGACTCGCCAATCGCCTCTTCGTCGAGCTCAAGAAAAAGAGACATGGCAAAGAAGCCAAGCGGGCCGTTGCCGAGCTTTTCAGATATTCCGCCACGCACTTCGCCGACGAGGAAGCCTACTTCAAGACATTCAGTATCCCGAATATCGAAGAGCATAGGGTTTCGCACGCGGCCTTCATGGCTCGCGCATCGGATTTCGAGGACCGTCTCTCTTCGGGCAAACCCGCCGAGACGGCGGAGCTCCTGTCCTTCCTCGCCGCCTGGATAAAACATCATATAGGCAGCGAGGACAGGGAACTCGTGCGAATAGCGCGGCGGGTCGGTTTTCCCGAGTGACTGGACCGGATCCGAAAATGTTTACGGCGGGAATGTCGGGCATGAACGACCTGGTGGCGAACTGCAGGGGATCATTCGCTCGGCAAGGGAATTTATTGTGGGAGGGCCTCAAGCCCCTACCCCTCGAAGCGGCGTACTCAACTGCGGGGTATGAGTCCCGCCAGCGAATGAACTGAACGACGTCCAGGATGGTTTCCATTCCCCAGAAGAGGAGGGAGAGGCAGATCCTGGCCGCGAACTTCCTCACCTGCACCCTGCTGTATGCCCTGCGGAGAATGCTGAGCTGTCTTCGGGCGGGAGGTTGTAGTCGTCCTTGTTATTAATTCTGGCATCGCGGCCGAGCCAAGCCTGCCGTTTGAGGGCCGGGGCAGACCGAATGTCTCGAAGTTTGGCTCCCAGGCACGAGAGTCTCAACCTTGCGGATATTGTTTCTGATCAGTGCGACTCTACTTGCCACGATTGCCTTCCGAGCTTTATACGCCAATGGTGGGATCCGGCGATTGAGACTCGAAATGAAAGATATTGAGACTGAATACGAGAAAATTCCAGGCTGAAAACAATACAAACTGAATTGAATACGGACCATCCTCTGCCTCATAATGGTCCCGAAATAAGCTTGTCCAGAGTTCTTGTTCGATTGCAGGGCGAAGTGGATCAAGCGGCTGGACACATGAATTCTATCTTCTCGGGGAGCCATGAGCCCGCAAGTCCGAAATCGATCCTAGCTCGGAGCTCCTGTTCGCTAAAAAACATGCGAAGGATGTTTCGCCGCCCTTTCGGAAGCGTCGAATATTCGCCCAACACCGCCCGCGCAACCCGATTCCACGCCACGACCTCTCATTTGGCGGTCCTCACATAAACGGGGCTCGGTTCCAAGGCGTCGAGGACTCGTTGGCCTTTTGCGCCACCTCTTCCCGCCGCAGGCCGGGAGTGCGCCGCCTGGTCATGGAATAGCCCAAGCTCGCCGCGTCGAGTTTGGCGCGGCGGCCCTTGAGAAAATTCCCAGGCGGATTGTCGTCCTGTGTCGCCACGGTCAGCCTCTTAGTCCTTATACCAGTATATTGCCACTACTTTTCGCGAACCAAACGAATCAATACCTTAGATCTCGAGAGCTTGCGCAGCGACAAATGGCGCGTCAGGAGTTGGAGGACATGAGCGAAACAAGCATGGATATAAAAGACGGGGTGTTCCATATTCCGTTTCAACCAATACGGCGACCTCGAGGGCACCCTACCAGACTGCAGCATGGAGCCGCAATCGCCGGGAGATTGACCTATGACGAAGCAGATTCATAGGCCAAATGAGTGATTTCGATTAAGTAGGGCGGTCGAAAGTCCCGACTGAAAAGGAGAATAAGGATGATTGACACAGGAATGTCCCTCGCGGGAAAGCGAGTGCTTGTCATTGGGGGCGCATCGGGAATCGGCTTCGCCGTTGCCGAACTCGCGCGCGCTCAGGGCGCCGCAGTTATTGTCGCCTCGCGTGCCGAGGCGAATGTCAGCGCGGCCGTCGAGCGCCTGAAAGACGCGACCGGGAGCACTGTCGATCTACGCGACGAGGCGAGCGTTGCCGACTTCTTCGGAAAACTCGGCGCGTTCGATCATCTGGCGATAACGGCCGGCGACTGGGGCGGGCCGATGTTCGGTTCCGCCCGAGACCTCGACCTGGCACAGTCGCGGGAGCTTTTAGCGGTCCGTTTCTGGGGCGTACTCGCGGTGGTCAAACACGGTTGCCGTACAATCGCCCAGGACGGCTCGATCACTCTGACGAGCGGCATGATCGCGCATCGTCCGAGAAAAGGCACAGTGATGGCCGCCGCCGTGGCGGGCGCGGTTGAACACCTGACTCTCGGACTCGCAATGGATCTCGCCCCGGTGCGGGTCAACGCGGTGTGTCCGGGAATCATCCTCACCGATATCGTGAAACAGAGGCCCGAGGCAGCACTGCAGTCGCTTGTGGCGCCCCTGCCGGTGCCCCGTGGCGCGTCGCCGGCGGAGGCCGCAAAGGCATATATCTACCTTATGCTCAACGGCTACACAACAGGACAGATTCTGCCCGTGGATGGCGGCGGTATGGTGGTCTGACATGCCGTGTCGGGAAGGTAGGGTTAACATTTTGCGCAATCCAGCTTTACATCCTGTCTTGCCGTTATCGCTCGGAAGGTGCTTTCGCCGAAGATTGGAGGGAGAAAGCGAATGAACATCGTCATGACCGGTGGAACGTCCGGAATCGGGAAGTTCGCGCTCGCTTCTTTAGCGCGCGAAGGCGCGAGGATAGTGCTGGGAGCCAGGCGAAGTGGTCCCCAAAACGTCGAAACCATCGATCTCGATTTAGCCCGATTGTCGTCGGTAAGGGCCTTTGCCTCCGTCGTGCACGACCGCCTGGGCGGAAACGGCATCGACGCGCTTATACTGAATGCGGGAATCCAGTCGAGGAGCATAGATGAAAGGACTGCGGATGGATTTGAGACTACCTTCGCGGTGAATCATCTCGCGCACTATTTGCTTTTGAGACTGCTTCAGCCGGATCTCGCGCAAGGCGCCACGGTGGTGCTGACCACCAGCGGGACTCATGATCCCGAGGAGAAAACCCTTGTGCCGCCGCCGCGCCACGCTCGAGCGCCTCTACTCGCGCACCCGGAAGTCGACCCCGAAAAGGACAAGTCTCCCACCGCGGCGGCGGGCAGAGCATATTCGTCTTCAAAGCTCTGCAACCTCCTCACCGCGCGGGCATTCGCGGCGCGTCCCGAAATCCTGGCGAGGGGGATAGGGGTCATAGCCTTCGACCCGGGACCGACCCCCGGGACCGGACTCCTGCGGAACGGCGGCCCTGTTTTAGCGGCTGTCTGGCGCTCCTTCGGATTCCTGCTGCGCCCGGCATTTTCGGGTTCAAACCGTCCAGAAACCGCGGGGCGCGTCTTAAGCGATCTCGCGCGCGGCGCAATAGAGCGGCCGGAAGGTCGGCTTTATGCCACCCTTCGCAGCGGCCGCCTAAGCTGGCCCGAACCATCGCTCCTCGCCCGTCGCGATGAGGTGGCGGAAGCCTTATGGATCGACAGCGCCGAATTAGTAGGGCTTACCGACCCGGCAATCGAATAGCCGCCATCGCGGCGTCCGCTAGGGAATGTCTCACCCTGCTTTACGTTTGTAGGTCCGCATTGCGAATACATACGCAAGCACGAGAATACCGAGGCACCAGGCGAGCGCAATCCAAATGCTATTGCTGACAGGCCGACCTGACAATAGCGCGCGGATGGCTCCCACTATCGAAGTCACGGGTTGGTTTTCGGCGAAGGCGCGAACGACCGGCGGCATCGATTTGGTCGGCACGAACGCCGAACTGATAAACGGCAGGTAAATAATCGGGTAGGCAAATGCGCCTGCGCCGTCCACCGATTTTGCGGACAATCCGGCAATCGCCGCGATCCAGGTCAAGGCCAGCGTAAACAGCGCGAGCATGCCGGCTACGGCGAGCCATGACAGCAGCCCCGCCGACGAGCGGAAGCCCATAATGAGCGCTACGAGAATGATGACGACGACCGAGATCGCGTTGGATACCAGAGAAGTCAGCACATGCCCCCACAGCGCGGCCGAACGCGCAATCGGCATGGAGTGGAAACGTTCGAAGATGCCGCTTTGCATATCCATAAAAAGACGGTACGACGTATATGCGATGCCGCTTGCGATCGCAATCAGCAGGATGCCGGGCAACAGGTAATTCACATAGTTATCCGTGCCGCTTTGAATGGCGCCGCCGAGCACATAGACGAACAGCAGCATCATCGCAATCGGCATGATGGTTACCGTGATGATGGTGTCCATACTGCGGAAAATATGGCGCATGGAACGCCCGAGCATGACGCCCATATCGCTGAAGTAGCGTCTCTTTATGGCTTCCATCTACTTTTCCTCCTTTTTCCCGACGATCGCGAGGAATATTTCCTCCAAAGTCGGCTCTTTTTCCACATACTCCACCTTTGCGGGCGGGAACAGCTTTTTCAGCTGGGCGAGCGTGCCGCCGGCGATGATCCTTCCCTCATGCAGAATGACGATTCGATCGGCAAGCTGCTCGGCTTCCTCCAACTGCTGCGTGGTAAGGAATACCGTCGTACCGCCGTCGGCAAGTTCTTTGACGACCTTCCAGACCTCGATGCGCGCCTCGGGGTCGAGCCCGGCGGTCGGCTCGTCGAGGAAGATGAGCTGCGGCCTTCCCACGAGGCTCATGGCGATGTCGAGCCTGCGGCGCATCCCGCCCGAATACGTGGCTACCCTGCGGTCGGCGGCGTCGGCCAGGCCGAAGCGTTTCAGCGAATCGCCCGCCACCTGACGCGGATTTCCGAAGTGCCGAAGCCTGGCGATCATGATGAGATTTTCCCGTCCGGTCAAAATCTCGTCCACGGCGGCGAACTGCCCGGTAAGGCTTATCGACTGCCGCACATAGTCGGGCTCAGACTCAACGTCGTATCCGTTTACGGCTGCGGTTCCGCCGTCCTGCTTAAGCAGTGTGGTGAGGATTTTGACGATCGTCGTCTTGCCCGCGCCATTGGAGCCGAGCAGGGCGAAAATGCTGCCTCTTTCCACCTCGAAATCCACGCCCTTGAGGACTTGAAGCTTTTTATAGGACTTTTGCAGTCCTTTCACTTGGATTGCCGTTTCCATCCCGATACCCCCGTTCACTTTGTTTTATCCCTAAGCTTTTTCATCGCCTCGTCAACTTCTCGGTTAACGGATTCTTGATAGATGTCAGCATGAGTTTTCGAGTCTTTGACTAGATCGTCGCAGAAAGCCGCCACGTCATTGCCCGTCACTTCGAGCGCGCCTTTCCCTGACGCCGCGCCCTCCTCAAAAAGGCCGACAATCCCCGAGAGCAAACCCGTCCCCTCGGTTAGCTCGACAGGGCCGACCTTAAAGAGGTATCTTTGAATCTCTTTATAAACAACCTGATAATCTTGCGGGAGCGCCTTGACACGCGCCATGTGCGCTCGCCACTCTTTTTTCCACTTTTTTTTGCCTTCGATGATATCTTGTATGCTCATTTGATCCTCCTATTACCTAATTTCTTGGCGATATTTTTGTTGAGTTGCTCGCGCCACTTGTCGCGAAAAGACTTTGCCCCTTCTCCGCCGGCCAGCGCCGAACAGAAGCCTTCGATATCGTCGCCCAAAACCTCTTGGACACTCTGACCGTCCGCCGCCGTTTCTTCGAGCAGGCCGAGCACGCCGTCAAGAATTGGCATGAGGTTGCGACCGGTGAAATCCGAGTGCGGCCAAAGATTGGCCCAGATTTTCCCCCATGCCGCTTGATAATCAGCCGGCAGCTTTTTGACTCGCAATTCAAAAGCCTTCAATTCCTTAGTCATGTCGCTGCCTGTGATCTTTTCCCAAAAATTCATTATCTACTCTCCTTCAACTCGTTAATTCTTGATGATACGAACTCCCATTTTTCCCAGAACTTACGTAGTTCCTTGTGCCCCGCGCGGTTGAGCGCGAAAAACTTCCGCGGCGGTCCCAGGTCGGAGGGCTTTTGGGTGATCTCTACCAGCTTGCTTTTTTCGAGCCGGATAAGGATTGTGTACACCGTTCCCTCTACCACATCTTGGAAGCCGAGGGCGTTCAACTGCCGCGTGATCTCGTAGCCGTAGGTTTCTTTGCGGCTAATGATTTCAAGAACACAGCCCTCAAGCACGCCTTTGAGCATTTCTGTCAAATTTTCCAGCACAACCTCTCCTTGCAATTCTGTATGACTAATATGCAGTAATACTCACTACTACTATACAGTAACACTCAATAGCTGGCGAGTCAATAGTGTTTATTCCGTAAATGAATTCTGACTGGATGCAAGATGCTAACCGGCAAACAGAGCAACCGGGCCGCATGGAGCATGCTTATCCATCGTCGCGCCGGCAAAGTCGGCCCCGCGCAGCGGGCTCGCTTTGAATTCACCTTTATGCAAAACAACGCCTGCGAAGTCGCTCTTCGGCGGGTTGCTCGCGTTGAAGTTCGTCACGACCTGCCGTTCCAGCGAGCGGGAAAGGTTGGCGACCTCCAGCACCGTTTGCTCGATGTCGCCGATGCCGTCGATGGTCATCTCGAAAGCCGTGGCATCGTCCTTGCCCTCAGCCTTTAGTTCGCGAAACCGCTCCTGCAAATCCGGGACAGGTCGGCCTTTAGTTCCGCGACGCTTTTCACCCCGTCGTATGGCGCAAAAACGCCGTTCAAGTACAGGCTTAATTTCTCGTCCATATCGTCCGTCTCCTTACAATAAATGGTCGAGTACGCGTTTTGCATACTCCCAATTGCTTTTGTTGGCGGCGTACGCGGCTTTGCCTTTTTTGGTGATCTTGAAATACTTGCGCCGTCCGTCCTGAGATTCATCGCCCCAATACCACTCGATATCGCCGTCCGCCTCGAGCCGCCGGACGCTGGAGTACAAGGTATTACTTCATTCAATATACGATTACTGATTTTTACAAGGGACGGGTATCGATGGATCACCGCCATCTCCTGGCGCGAAGGTACTTTGCATGCTGTGGGTTGAGCGCTACAATTATGCCTAAGTTCGGATTCGCGGCTTAAAAGGCGGAACGGCATTTGGGGCGGCTGCTTCGATCGCATGGGCGAAAAGGGGATTAGGTGGAGTATCGGGACAAATACATCGAGGGGAAGAATGTCACCCCCATCGTCAAGGCGCTCTCGAACGATTTTCGCATCAGGATATTGCAAATTCTCTGCGAGGACGACCAAACCGTTCAAGCCTTGATGGCGAAGCTCGAACTATCGAAGACCGCCGTGATCACCCATCTGAGGATCCTCGAATCCTCGGGATTCATCTCTTCGACGATAATCAACGGCTCGATCGGCAATCAGAGGATCTACCACAAGGAATACGATCGCCTGATTTTCAATTTTACGCCCATGCAGGAGAATGAGCAGAACGAGCCCTACTACGAGATTCAAACCGATATCGGCAATTACTTCGATTTCCAGATATCGCCTCCGTGCGGCCTGGCCAAGAAAGACCATATCATCCAAAAATGGGACGATCCTTCGGTCTTCCTCCAGCCGGAGAGGATCCAGGCCCATCTTCTGTGGGGCGCCTTCGGTTTCGTCGAGTACCGGATTCCCATGAATATTCCTTTCGAGGAAGGAGGCTTCTCTCGGATCGAGATCATGCTGGAGATCTCCGCTCAAGGCGATGTGCCGACTCATCACAGGCTGAACCTGCCGGACTATATAAGGAAGGAACAGTTGGCCAATGGGGTCAGCGATCTCACTTTCTTCCTGAACGGAGTCGCTATCGCCGATTACGCGGTCAAGGAATACAGCAGGATCGCCAAGAAAGGATCGCTGTCGGGCAAGAAAGGGAAATATACGCCAGGGTGGTGGCGAGGATCGAATTACGGCGACCTTCTGAAAATCGTGATCGATTACGCAGGCGTGACGATCAACGGCGAGAAGGAATCCGCGGTGACCCTCAACGACATCTTCCCCGACACCCTCTTCGAAAACCCGAAGGAGATGAACCTGGATCTCCTCTCCGACGACAGTCTCAAGTTCAGGATCGCCATTCGCCCCGAGGCGCGGCGCATCGGAGGCTTCACCATCTACGGCCTGGGTTTCGGCAATTACAATCAAGGCATAGTGACTCGCTTCTTTTCGAAGAACGCTCCGGCCTCCTCAGCCCTTGACTGAACCGCTGGTCAATCCGCTTATGTACCTCCTTTGCAGGACGAGGAAGAGGACCATGCAGGGTATCGTCGCGACGATCAGTCCCGCCTGGAGCTCGCCCCAATCGATCGAGCCGTAGGGGCCGGTCCGTATGTTGCTCAGCATGACGGGCAGGGTGAACAGGCTTTCCTTGGACATGAAGATCAGCGACGCCAGGAATTCGTTCCACGAGTTTATGAAAGCGATGATGCCGACCGTGATCATTCCCGGAGTCGCGAGGGGCATCATCACCTTGAGCATCAATGCGGCGGAATTGCAGCCGTCGATCCGGGCGGCCTCTTCGATTTCCAGGGGAATCGAGGAGAAGGTGTTGCGCATTATCAGGGTTCCGAACGCGACCTGCAGCACGGTATAGACCAGCGCCAATCCGAACAATGAATTCGTCAGGCCCAGCCAGTTCATGAAGAAGAATAGAGGCGTGATGATCGTCTGGAACGGGAGCACCATTGTCAGGATGATCACCAGGAACATCGCGTTCTTGAAAGGGAAGCGGAAGCGCGCGAAGCCGTAGCCGGCGGTGACGCTGAGGAAGACGCTCATGATCATGGTCATAGATGCCGCTACCAGGCTGTTGAAGAAATACACTCCCAGACCGGCGCCGTAACTCCCCATCTTCGCGAAGTTCTGGAAGGAGACGACGGAGGGCAGGAAGGTCGGCGGCGACGCGGAAGCCTCCGCCGCAGGTTTCAGCGAATTGACCGCGGACCAGAGAAAAGGAAAGACGAATGCCAGCGCGATAAGAAGGAAGATCAGGTGCATCCCCGATTCGCGAAGCGCAGCTTTCCTTTTTCTCATTGCGCGTCTCTTTAATCTTCCTGGTATTTGAAGGTCCTGAACTGGAGAATGCAGAAGCCGAGAAGAGCGACGAGATACACCAGGGACATTGCCGATCCGTAACCGAGATGGAACTTCTGGAACGAATTGAGATATATCCAGTAAACGACGGTGATCGTGGAATTCGCGGGACGCCCTCCGGTCATGATATAGAACTGGTCGAAGGCCAGCAGGGAACCGATGACGGAGAGAAGGAGGGTTATCGCGAAGGTGCGCCGCATCAGGGGTATCGTGATGCGCCGCAGGCTCGTGAAGCTCGAGCATCCGTCCATTTTGGCCGATTCGTACAGTTCGCCCGAAATGGATTGAAGGCCACCCAGGATGAGGATCATGGAAAACCCGACGGTCTTCCAAAGCACCGATACAGCGACCGAGACGAGCGACAGCCCCGTATGCCCGAGCCAGATGACCGGATCCCGGATCATTTTGAGCGATATCAGGATCGCGTTCATCGCGCCGACACGGTCATCGAGGAGCCATATCCATATGAGGCTGGAGGTGCCGAGCCCGATCACGACGGGAAGGAAGTACATGGTTCGGTAGAGCCCGATCAAGAGCATCCCTCGCCGGTTGACCATCAAGGCGAGTACGAATGCGGCGACGAAAATGACCGGGGTGATGAAGACCGTGTAAAGCAGCGTGAACTCAAGGCTCTTCCGGAGCTGCGCATCCGTCAACAGGCTGAAGTAATTCCGCAATCCCAGGAATCTATGTCCCTGGAACATCGTCCAATTGAACAGCGACATATACACGCACATGCAGAGAGGAACGATGAAGAAAAACACGACGAATAGCACCGCCGGAAGGACATAGATCGAGTTGGCTATCCGACTTCGATTGGCGATCAGCATAGACTCTCTTTGGTCCGGTTCGACCCGCGGGCCGAACCGGACGGATCCTCTACTCGTTCAGGATCTTGGTGAACTCGTCCTGACCCGTCTTCGCGGCTCCGTCGACGTCGCCCTTGAATATAGCGGCGTAGCAGAGCTTGGCGAAAGGCCCGTTTATATCGTTGATCAGCTCGTTGTACTGGAAGGTGTAGGGGCATTTCCCTATGCCGACCGCCTTGTTGACCGTGACCAGCCGGGGGTCGCCGCGAACGTATGCATTGTCGACGAGGTCGCTGCGGAGCGTAGGATACCCGTTTTTCGCGTAGAGCTCCAATTGGACTTCGTCGGACGTGATGAACGAGAGGAACTTCCAGGCGGCATCGAGGTTCTTCGAATTCTTCGTTATCGCGATGTCGTCTCCGCCGGTAAAGGACCCGGCCCCGCCGTTCTTGCCGGGGATCAGCGCGACGCCGAAGTCGATCTCGGGATGGTCCTTCTTGAGGAGGGAGATCGTGCTCGGGCCGTTGATGATCATGCCGACCTTGCCGCTCAGGAAGGGAGCCACCCAATTGGCGCCAGTGTCGACGCTGGCTCCCTCGGGGACGAGTTTCTTGTCCACCATCTCCTTATAGTAGCTCAGCGCGTCCTTGACCGCGGGACTGTCTATCGTCGCCGACTTCGCGTCCGGGCTCAGGATATCCCCGCCCGATGCCCAAATCGCCGGAAGCCAGGTGAACGCGTAGGCGCCGGAACCGGCACCGGTGAAGTAGAAGCCGTAATAATCTTTGCCCAGAGCCTTGATCTTCTCCGCGGCCTTCACTACCTCCCCCCAGGATTTCGGGGGATTGTCGGGCTTGAGACCGGCTTTCTTGAAAAGGCCCTTGTTGTAGAACAGCACCGACACGTCGACGCTGAACGGGACGGCAAATTGCCTATCCTGGTAAGTCCCGATGGCGATATGGCCGGGAATCAACTTATCCCCGTAGGGCAAGGCCTTGATCCTGTCGGTCAGATCGGCGAAGCGGTTCGCGAGATTCAGCTGAGGCATGTAAACCACGTCAGACGACAGGATATCCGGCTCGGAATCGGTGGCGAAAGCCGTGCTGACCTTGGTGACGTATTCCGAGTCGGTGATATAGACCGCCTCGACCTGAACTCCCCCCAAGGAATTCCACTTATCGACGATGGGCTTCAACTGAGGTTGGTTGTAGGCCCTCGTCCACACCGTAAGCTTGTCCGCCGACTGCGCAGGCAGGCTCGACACCGCGACCAGGATCAACAATCCCAGGCCGCCGAGAATCATCGAACGCTTCGCTTTCATGGCGATTCCTCCTCTCCGTACTTGGAACACTCAAGGCATCCCGCCCAACGGGCGGTGACAATGAACAGCGAGCCTAAGCTTGATACCATGGGAATTGGGCAATCCTGAGCCTGGCGAAGGCGTAGGGTATCAATTCGACGCTTTCCTCATCGGCTTCGAAATTTCGCGGATCCACGGGGCTCGAAGGCAATTCGCCGGCCGAGCCCTTCTCGAGCTTCCATGTCCCGACCCGTCTGGCCGTCACCTTCACCGAAAGCGGAGCGTCATCCTGTTTGAACGAAAAGACTCCAGCCAAGGGCCTTCGCTCGACTTCGAAACCTTTGCCGGGATCCGCGGCGTCGAGGGCGAGGGCGTAGTTCCAGGGCGACAATGGTCGTATCGACCAGTCCGGGAAAACCGGATACCCGCCTTCCCTGCGCCACTGCTCGCGGATTTTGAGCGCCATGATCAAGGGCCCCAATTCCACGCCCATCGAGTTTCCGTGCCAGGCGGTAAAGCGGATTTTCATCGGGAGCCTCAGCTCCACGAGGTCTCCCGCCGACCATCGCCGCTCGAGAACGGTCCACGAGCCGGGAACGAGCTCGGTAAGGAGGCCATCCGGCGTCCTTATCGAGGCCTCGGTGCACCATGCCGGAATCCGCAGCTTGAGCGGGAAGCTCGACGGAGACTCCGGCTCGATCTTGATGCTTATCTTCTCGTCGAAGGGATAGTCGGTGACGGTCTCGACTCTCAAGCGCATTCCGGTCGGAAGGGTCGTATCGAGCATGCTGGGCGCGTAGACGCAGGCCGCGAGACCGCCGTCGTCGGTGGCGCGCCATAGAGCCTTGGACAGCTTCGGCCAGCCTTGATGGAGATTCGCGGTGCAGCAGCCGAAATTCGGCTCCAGGCCGAAAAGATTCGACTCATCGTCGTTGTTGAACCAATTGCGCTCGTCCTTGGTAACCAGAACCTGATTCGCCTGCTGGAGGTACTGATGGCCCCGGAAGTCGGGAGTGATCATCGCGGGCAGAGCGTTGAACGCCAAGAGCTCGAGGGTGTCCGCGGCCCAGGTATCATGGTAGTAATCCAGGACGCTTTCGAGCGAGAACATGTACTCGACCACGGAACAGAGTTCCGAGCCCTGGCTCGGGCTATTGCCGCTCAGATGCTCGTCGCCCGTAAAAAGCCGCGTGACGACTCCGTGATACTTCGACAGGCTCTCGACTCCTTTCCTGAACGCGTCCCGCTGAACCGCGCTGCCCGTCCTCGCCGAGTACAGCGTCGGCGTTTTCAATCCCATGACTATGTTGACGATATGCGTGTAGAGGAACTGAGGCGAGCCGAGAATCTCGGAGATCGGGAAATGCGACGCGACGGCCTTCCAAGGGAAATAGAAGGCCGTCGGCCTCGTGTACGGAAGATCGTTGAAGAAACCATCCCAATCCAGAGTCTGGGCATAAATCGAATCCGCCAGTCCGAGCAGCCTTTTATCGTCGACTCGCCTGAAAAGCCAGAACAACCATAGGATGAATTCTCCGCCGCGGGCCTTGCCCCAGGCCGAGAGGGGGCGCACGCCGATCTCCGCTTCCAGGTAGGACGCGAAGCGCTCCATGAATGGAAAAACGCGGCCGTCGCCGCTCGCCTCCTCGTACTGCATCAACGCTTTGAGCATGACCATTCGCGGCCACAGGTCCGGATTGCCGCGAGGTCCGAAGTTCCCGTCGTCTTGCTGCGAGTCGAGAGCCCAGTCGACTCGGAGCTTGGCTTTGGCGATAAGGGCTTCATCGTCGAGCAGATAGGCCAGCGGCAGAAGGCCGTCAAGATAATACGGGCCGCGTTCCCAGTTCTCGCCCGTACCGCCGAGCCAGGCCGAATAAGGACTGACGGAAGCCCAATGGACATCTAGGCATCCCGTGAAGTTATCGGCTTGGCACCTCAATACATCCCGATACCATCCTGATGGACGAACGCTTCCCAAGGGCAGTTCCCGCGTAGAGAAACTTTCGAGCACAACAGAAGAATCTATTTCGACTTGCATTTTAGACTCCGTACTATTTAACTAGTCTAAAACCTAATGCGTAGACTAGCACAGGTTTCGAGTGCGGTCAAGGGAAAAGGCGGGACCTGCGCGAGTCGCCCTCCGGGACGGGGTTTTGCATTAAGAGTTCTGGTCGAATTCCTTGAGGGTTTTACGGTCCGTGGATCTTTCTACGTATGCCGGAACCTCGACCCAGGGCGAAGCAAAATGGGAATTTTGCGCCGTGGTTATTTGGCATGGATCAGTATGACGTATTCGGATGGGCTACACCGCCGATCCGTTCGACAAGTCCCGTGGCGGCATCCATGCAACATTGCCGATTTCCACTATCACATGTACCGCAACGAGAGAGTGGACAGGTCCGGCCGTTCAACGTCCGATTTGCTTCTAATTCTCCGCCGACTCCGTCTTGAACTTGCCGATCTCTTCCTCGAGGGTATCCATGCTGCGCGAATTTTCGGTGCCGAGGCCGGCCAGAGTGGCGGCGGCCTCGGCGATCTCATTGAGGCCTATCGCGATCTCGGAGATGCCGGCGCGGTTCTCGTCGGCCAAGCTCCGGAGCGCGGCAAAGCTAGTCCGTATCGCCGCGGCGCCTTTCCCGGCGACGCGCGAGGCCTCCAGCGACTCGGAGCTGATCGCCTGGAGGCGCTCGAGGGCGGCCGAGTGCTGTCTGAAGCCCTCGACCGCTTCGCGCATGGCGCTCAGTGTCCCGTTCATGCTCGCGGAGACCTCCGTGGCGCCCCGTATGATGCCGCCAATCAGCTCGCCCGCCTTGGAGCTCAAGCCCGAAGCCGCCCCGATACTTTCGACGATGCCCGAGATATTAGCCGAGGCGACGGTCGAGTTGGCGCTCGTCGCCTCGGCGAGCCTCCGTATTTCCTCGGCTACGACGGCGAAGCCCTTGCCGGCCTCGCCCGCATGCGCCGCCTCGATCGCCGCGTTCATACCAAGGAGGGAGGTCTGCTCGGCTATTCCTTTGAGAAGCTCGAGCAGATCGGAGATGGAGCGGGCCCGGGAGCTGATATCCGCGATGGCCGCCACCATCTCGCCCATGGCCTCCTCGCCTTCCCCCGCGGAGAGCGCGAGCCCCTCGGTCTGCGCGCGCTTCTCGTCCGTGGACCTCGCAATCGCCTCGATGGCGATGGAGGTCTGCCGTACCAAGGCGGAGGATTGGCCAACCGCCGCGGACTGCTCCTCCACGAGGCCGGCCAGATTCAGAACCGAGCCGTCCACGTGCGAGAGGCTGAGTTCGGCCTCCATGATGCCGTCGTGCAGCATTCTGTTCTTCTCGTCGACCGAGCGCATGGTCGCCGCCACTTCGGTCATGGTCGCGGAGAGTTCATGGGAATGGGAGGCGAGTGTCTCCGAGGTGAGAGAGCCGGTCGAGCTCACCGTCTTGAGGGCGTCGATCATGTCCCTGAGCTTGGCCATAACGCTGTTGAAACTCCCGGAAAGGATGCCGACCTCGTCCCTCGTCGAGACGGGAAGCTCGAGCGTCAGGTCGCCCGCGCCTCCGGCAATCGCCTCCAGCTTCGCGGCTACGAGGCCGACCGGCCCGAGAAGCCTGGTAGTGACCCTGAACATCACGAAGAGGGACAACGCGGCTACGAAGACGAAGAGAAGCACGAACTGCAAGGTCGCGACGGCGGTCGCCTTCCCGATCGTCGATCGCGGGACGCCTATGAAGAACATGCCGATCGGCTGATCCAGGTGATCGAGGATGGGCCTGTAGAAGGCCTGGTAGGGTTCTCCGAGGACCATGGCGGGGCCGTCGTAGTCGCCCCCTTTCCGGAGCACCAGATCGAGTACCTCACTCGCCGCCTTGACCCCGAGGGCGCGCTTGCCGTCCGCCTGGAGCACGTTGGTGACTACCGGCTCCTCCCCGGCGAATATGGAGATCTTGGCGTCGAGCATGATCCCCATCTGGTCGACGAGGTCGCTCATATCGGCGGTAGTGGCGACGCCCTTGGCGATACTCCCTTTATTCGTGTACCAATTGCCGGGAATCACCACATCGAGGTACTCGTAGGCCATGCTATTCTCGCGCTTGACGGCGGCATGGGATTCGGCCTCCATGCCCTGCCCCATGCGCGTGTACATGAGCACGCCGCTCGCCGCAGCCAGGAGAATGAGCACCAAGAGGACGGCAATATCGATTTTTACCCTGATTGATCTGAATCGCACCCTTCCGGCCCGCCTCTTTCGCCTCGAGGGGGGCTCGAGCGAATAATTTTTCATGACGGCATGTTATTATAGTACAATCACTCAGCGCAAGTGCTCCGTCAAGGGATAGGCGGATGGAGTCGGGTCAGCGAAAGTCTAAGGGTTTTTCCCTCGTGCGGGCGTGGGTGTGCGGGCTCGTGGAGACGGAGCTCGGCCGGGGCCGATTATTCTTGAAGCGAGAAAGTGCCATTGCTGAAAGTCACAGCGAGTTCGGTCGATCGAGCGATATAATAGCCGGATCCCGTAAAAGTTCCGGCGAGCGTGCCGCCTGTCCCGCTTGGATAGCCGGTCACGACAAGAGTGCCGGCCGTAACGAGGTATTGGGCCCCGCTTGAAGTCGTATAGGAGAGTTGCAATGAGCCAGGACTGAAAGAATAAGATCCTGGCGCCGTTACCGTAGCATTTGGGTAAATCAGCTCCCACACGCTCGTGCTGGAGACCGTGCCGCTCGTGGACTGAGCCCAAAAAGCCGTAGAGGCTGCCTCTTTGGCGTAAATTGAATACGGACCGCCGGAGAGAGTCGTGGTACCGGATGTGTCGGTTTCGGTAGCGGAGATAGTACCGCTGCTCTCGCTTGGAGAGCCGCCGTTTGAACCGCCGCTCGGGTTGCTGCAGGCCAGTGCGATTATGAACGCGAAAATGCATAGAACCAGGAAGGCCTTTTTCATCAATTTCTCCTGATCGCCTTATCATCTCGCCCCGAGGGCAAAATTTTATATCGAGGAATATGGGATGGGATTATAGGTCTGTCCTTGGAAATGGTGACTCGAAAAAAATATCTGAAAGGGCTCAATCTCTGCCCGGAAAGCTCATTATTGGGCATTCAGACTCTTTCGCCGAAATTCGTCTGTAGATATTATTCAATATCATGTTGGCATCGCCTGTTGAGGCTTCGCTCGTGTTTTCGGATTCCGAATCCAAAGTCGGGGAAATAGACATTTCCCGCGAGCTCTCCGTCGATAGCTACTATCCTCTCCCTCCAATCTTCGGGGAAAGCACCTTCAGAGCGATAAGGGCACGACAGGACATACGTGTCTTTCTCGTCGAGCACCACCAAACTCGCGATCTGGTTCGGGTCGAGACGAATGCCCCGATTCCCCTGATCAAGATCGGTTTCGCCATGAAGGTGGCTTCATCCTCGTCTTGGATCGAGGGGAGACCCGAGTGCTTCCCCATTACTAGCGGAGGACTTTGCATCGCCTCCCCGGCGGCGATCGTTCAATGCGAGGTCCCTCCCGGCGGCGAGTACGAGTTCACCACGCTGGCCATCGGTCAAAATCTGATCCTCGATGTTATTGAAGAGTACGATGCGCGCCCGTCGACCGATTTCTGGCGAGTCGTCACCGAACCCGGATCGGAGCCGTCCCAACTTATTTCCTCATTCGATGCCGAGACCCGGGTGATCGCGGAACGATTGAGGACAACGAGATATAGTGGCGCAGTGCAACGCCTTTACATAGAAGGTGTGGCACTTGAGCTTCTGGCCACTTCGCTTCAGCGGCTTTTGCGCATTGAAGACCTTTCGAGAAAGGATCACCCGATCTCCGCGAAAAACGTACGGCAAATCCGGGAGGCATGCGAGCTATTGGACTGCAGGTTCAGGGATCCGCCATCCCTTGCGGAAATGGCAAAAGAGCTCAAGGTCAGCGTCGCAACGCTGAAACGAAGTTTCAAGCAGGTTCAGGGCATAGGCGTGCACCAATACGTGATTGCGCAAAGAATGGACCATGCGCGACGCTACATAGAAGAGGAGGGAATGAGCTGCAAAGAGGCAAGTTATCTCGTAGGCTATCGCAGCCAAAGCCATTTCACGGAGGTGTATAAACGCCGCTATGGCAGGTTGCCGAAGTGATCTGCAATGGCCATGGCGCGCGCGCGGTATCGGTCGGGGCCGAGGGCTTTTTCGCCCCCATACAGTCTTATCAAGAGCTGCGCGACGGCTGCCCCTGGGAGATGAGATCGAGGGCGATGTCGAGCGCGGCTTCCGATATTCTGTCTGGGGTCGCATCCAGGCCCAGGGTAGCTAGCATGGGACTGGCGCTTACGAAAAGCAGAAGCACGGAAAAAAAAGCGCGAAGTTGATCCGTAAGATTCGCATCGGGGTCGCATACGAGCGCTTTAATCCTGCGCACCATGGAAAGGGTCTGCTCTTGTGTGTCGTGGCCCGTATTTATCGTCCTCATCACGGTACTGTTGGCCTGGGCGAAACGCAACAGGGACTGCAGCCGATCGGAGACGATAAATGTCGCGATCCGACTCAAAAATTCCTTCCGGGATTCCATGGAGCGAGGCTGGCTTTCGCCCCACTCAATAAGCTCGTTTACCGCCCCTACAAGGGCCTCCGTGATGGAGCGGAGTATCTCCTCTTTCGACTTGAAGTGGTAATAGAGCGCCGCCTTGCTCACCTCGAGACATTCGGCGATCTCGCGCAATGAAGTCTTGTCGTAGCCCTGCTTCGTAAAGAGATCTATCGCCACCTCTTGGATTTTTTCCTTCATATCGCCCTGCCGTTTGTTCATCGTTCCTCCCGATTATCCGAATTCGTCAAATGTTACTTGACGACCGGTAAGTATTTCTATATTGTTCCCTTGTCGAGTATACAACTAACCGGCCGTCAAGTAAAGAAACTGGTGATCGCTGTTCGATGCAGGTCCTAGGGCCTGTGTTATGTCGAAGTACGCTCCTGTGAAAAGAGGGACAGTATGGAACAGGGTAATGCACAGACAAATCCAGAGCCAGCAAGGGCTGTACCGAACTCGCGATTGCGGGCCCTAGTGATTTTCCTAGTAGTCCTTGCCCTTGTCGTCGTGGGAGTCTGGGCCTACAACAAGGTATTTGTCGAGGGTTTCGAATCCACGGACGATGCCGAGATCCGGGCCAACCAGGCAATCATCAGTTCCCAGACACTTGGTCAAATCAGAACCCTCGTGGTCGACCAGGGGGATAGGGTGACTCGGGGCCAGATTTTGGCCACCTTGGATGACCGCAGCCAGCAGGCCCAACGGGATCAGGTGCTCAACGCGATCGAGCAGTCAAAAGTGAACCTGGATCGGGTAAAAGTCAGTGTAGCGAGCGGCTTGGACAACGTCCACTTGAACGAAGTCAAGCTTGAACAGGCAAAAAGCGACTTAGCCCGGGCTACGGCCCAGCTCAACGCGGGGATCCTCCCCGAGGAACAGTTTGAACACGTGAAATTTGCCGCCAATACCGCTGCCGCATCCTACTCCATCGCGGTCGGCCAGCAGCATCTCGCGGAGGCGGAGGAAAAATCCGCGGAGTCTCAGATCAAGAGCGCCCAAGCCCAGCTCGAGACGGCCGAAGCGAATATGACACACGTACTAATGACGGCTACCATCGATGGCGTGGTAGCCCGGAAGTGGGTACTGCCTGGAGACGTAGTCCAGCCGGCCCAGCCCGTTTACACCTTATTCGACCTGAAGAATCTGTGGGTAGACGCCTATTTCAAGGAAACTCAGGTGAGGAACCTCGAAATCGGCGATCCGGTCACGATCAATGTGGATGCATTCCCAGGACTGACCTTAAAAGGCAAAGTCGAAACTTTGGGAGTCTCGACCGCTTCCTTATTCGCCCTTATCCCCCAGGACAATACCAGCGGCAACTTCACGAAGCTGACGCAGCGCGTTCCAGTGCGAATTGCCCTCGATACTGTCGAAGCCAAAGACCATCAAGCTCCACGCGCTACACTCCTTCCCGGGATGTCGGTGGAAGTCACGGTTCGGACGAAGGAAACCCGCTAATGAAACCCGAAGCGCGAAAAGGCGAGACGGTAAGTCCCTACCTAATCCTCTTCATACTCAGTTTTGCCGTACTGATGACATCTCTCGATTCCACCATCGTCAACGTCGCCATCGCAAAGCTTCAAGTGGCCATGGGCGCAACGACAGACGCGGTTCAATGGGTCATTACCGCATACTTGCTTGCCCTGGCAATAGGACTTCCGGCTGCGGGATGGTGCGCGGACAATTTCGGCTACAAATTCATGTTTAGATTGGCACTCGCCCTATTCACGACTGGTTCCTTGCTTTGCAGCCTATCCGGGAATCTTGTCGCGCTCGTGCTGTCGCGCATTTTCCAAGGGTTCGGGGCTGGACTCTTGACTCCGCTTGGAACCGCCTTCCTGCTCCGGGTTTTCCCGCGTGAAAAGCTCGGTCTCGCGATTGCCCTGTATTCGATTCCGGCCCTCGCATCGTCATCGTTCGGACCCACCTTAGGTGGACTGCTCATCGACAATTTTTCCTGGCAAACCATGTTTATCATAAATATCCCCGTCGGCATCGTAGCCATCTTGTTGGGGACCTTGTTCCTTCCGGAATACAAGAAAGACGAACGCAGTCCTTTCGACTTTCCAGGCTTCTTTGCCATCAGCGTTGCCTTGACCTTCCTGCTATTTGCCCTTTCAAATGGCAACGCGGCTTGGAACGCCGATGGTTGGGCTTCCCCCCTGATAATCGCTTGTTTCTGTCTGGCGATCGGAGGAGCGGTCCTTTTTGGAATCTTCCAAAGCACCACGAGTCATCCATTGATCGATTTATCCCTATTCAAGAGTTATTCGTTCTCTCTTTCCACCTTCGTTTTCTTCGTCTTCGGATTCGCCCTTTTCGGGAGCGATTTTCTGCTACCGCTCTATCTTCAGGTCGGCTTAGGCTACACTCCTACTCAAGCCGGCATGATCTTCATTCCCTTCGGTTTCGTGATGATTATCACCAATATCCTTGGAGGGAAACTAACCGACTGGGTAGATCCCAGAATTCCCGGAATGATCGGCATCGCGCTTCGAGCCTACGGAATGTGGCGCTTCACTTTCTTGACGCCCTATTCCGAAAGCGGCGAAGTCCTTTTGACCGTCTGTTTTCTGGCGTGCGGGATGGGCTTTCTCATGTCGCCCTTACAGACGACATCCTTGGCGTCTCGCCCTGTCAATAAAGCCGCCCAAGCATCCGGTATCATTGCGATCGGACGTCAGCTTGGCGGGGGTTTCGGTGTGGCGATCCTGAGCACAATTCTAGTCGGTCGCGAAAAGTTCCATGTTTCGGCCTTAGGCCAAACGATGAACGCTCAGGACTCCATTTATAAGGAAACGCTATCTCGGTTGTCCTTACACAGTTTGATGTCCTTCGGGGGCACCGCAAGCGACGCGCTGCACCGAGCCGGCGGAATTATTCAAGCTCAAATGAAAACGGCATCCTTTGTCGCCTCCATCGACGATGTGTTTCTGGTCGCCATGATTATCAGCATCGTCTCGAGCATTCCCTTTCTCTTCCTCAAATCGGCTCCGCGAGCCAAGAAAACGCCACGCGGGACGACAAACCCAGTGGCGAAGCTGGCGGTGAACTCGCCAACCGGGGCCGGATCATGAAACGAAGTTTTAAGAGGTTAATGATGAACAGGAAATATCGGATCTTGATCGCGCTCGCGATGGCGACGCTCGCTTCGAAGGCGTTTTCTCAGCAGGAGAATCGGCCGACGGAAAGCGCGGAAGTGCGCGTAAATGCCGCGCAGGCGATCGCGAGATCAGTGACAAATCAGCCCCTCATACAATCTGCCGAGGCTGCGGTCGAATCGGCTCGCGCAAAGCTCGGCCAGGCCCGGAGCGCCTACTATCCGGACATAAGCGGAACGGCATCGTGGGACCACGTCATTCCCAACGAGCAGCTATTTTTCGGCGGAGAATTGTTCACACTTGCTCCAACCGACTACTGGGATTTCAACCTGGGCGCAAATCAATTGATCTACGATTTCGGGAAACGAGAGTTCAATGTCAAGCTCGCGAAATCCGGTATCGACGCGGCACTGATCAACGTCAACCAGATCAAGACGAATATCGCCTTCGAGACGCTTCGGACATTCTATTCAGTACTCTTTCTCGGTGAAGAAGCGGCCAGCTTCGACGCACGGATCGAGAATCTCGAACAGCACCGCCGAGACGCGGAGAACAGGGAAAAAACGGGATCATCCACGCAGCTCGACGTGGTGACCACGGAGGTGAACATCGCCAAGGTCAAGGCGGACAGGATCGACGCCGCGGACCAGCTGGAGCGACAGAAAAGCAGACTCCGGCAACTACTGGGGCTCGATCCGGATGAGCCATTGGTCGCGGAGGGAGACTTCGCTTCCGATTCCATGGGGGGCGACGCTTCGAGCCTCGTCGAGAAAGCGCTCAATGACCGACCGGATCTATTGCAAGCCGCCAATTCGGTGGAAATGGCGAGTCTCGATAAGACCCTCGCCGCGCTCGGGAATAGGCCGTCGATCACTGCCGGTGCAGGACTCGGCTTCAAGAACGGCCTGTTCACTACTGACAATACCGACCTCAACGCGCTCGTGCTCGACTGGAAGGTCGGCCTTGCGCTCAAGGTGCCGATTTTCGACGGCTTTATGACGGCAAACCGGATCGCCGAGGCCGAGGGTAGCCTGGCGGCCGCAAAAGGCGAAGCCGAGAACATCAGACGGACCATTGAGGCGCAAGTCGTCCAGGCTGTCCGGAGTCTCGCAGCAAGCCGCAGTCGGGTAGAAAACTCAGTGGACCAACTGACTCGGACCAAGCAAGCCCTCGACATTGCCAAGATCCAATATACATTGGGAGTGATAACCAACCTCCAATTCCTTGATTCGCAGACCGCATTCGAACTCGCGACGCTCGATAGATTAAATGCACTCTACAAACAAGCGCTCAGCGAAGCCGATCTGGAGCAAGCCGCGGGTGAGGATATTTGGAACAGCGAAGGAGGAGAAAGATGAAAATCGTCCCGATCGGCGGCAGAGCGGGCGCCGCAAACGGCCATATTTACGAACGCAAGGCCGGGGCGCGGGAAATTTCGGCTAAAGATGCGGGAGTCACGGTGAACTGTTTGATCGGTAGGAGGGAATTATGGCACATAGCGTACTGAAATCAAAACCGAATTATGGTTTTGACGGTTCGCCTTTCGGCGTCGCATTTGTTTGTTTCGCGGGAGTAGTTTGTCTTGGCGGGGGTGTTGCCTTAATCGCTTTCCCCAGTCTCGGCCTGAAGATTTTGGCCATTGTTCTTATGCTTTGCGGATTGTCGACGGTTTTTGTTTGCGGTTCATATCTTTATTACACCGTGTTCGGCAAACTACGGCGCAGGGACAAAATGATCTCCATGATCGATTGGAAGGGAAATGAAAAAGTCCTTGATATCGGCACCGGACGGGGACTTCTAATGATCGGCGCCGCCAAAAAATTGACCCTGGGAAAGAGCATCGGCATCGATATTTGGAATTCGGGAGATATGCATGGCAATACTTATCAAAGCACCATGAGAAATGCCGAGCTCGAGGGGGTCCTCGAGAAAATCGAAGTGAGAAACGAGGACGTGCGAAGCATGTCCTTTCCCAACGATTCTTTTGACGTGGTAATTTCCAATCTCTGCATCCACAACATCCCCGGCAAAGATGGACGAGATAAGGCCTGTCGGGAAATTGCGAGGGTCTTGAAACCGAATGGGACAGCGATCATTACCGACAAATCACACACAAAAGAATACGGCGAGATTTTCGCAATGGAGGGCTTAGCAGTGGAGATTTTTCGTCCTTCTTTCGACGGCTCGCTCCGCAGGATGGTAAAGGCGGTCAAAAGGGGATTGTCGATTGCCGACTCGGGAAATTAATAGTTTACAGAAAGCTATTTGATCGCAGGGTCCTTGAAATACTTTCGGATGCGTATCGGCTTCGATTCTCGAATCGGCCCCAGACGGATCTGTCCCCCATCACCAACGGATAGCCCGCGCGCCTCTTCGATGAAAATCATTATCTTGATAGCATGAAAGCGATCGACGTCGAACGGGCCATTCTTCGCCGCACTCGCCTGCCCGAGCGCAATGCCGACGAAGGGATGCTGGCCCGGTCGCTACAATCCCTGGAACTGTGCTTCGAGCTCACGGAGAAGATAAACCGGGAGCCCGAGACCCTGGAAATCCTTGTGCAGCTCTACGAGCGAGTGGTAGCCGCATACAGGCGCTTGCCCCTCATCGAGGGGAAAAGGATCCTGGACATTGCCTGCGGTTCGCGCACGAGCAAGGCGCCGTCCGGAGTAAGCAGGATCCTCCCGAGCGAGGGCGGCTATACGAGTCTCTTCGAGCCATGGCTGTGCAGGATCCTCTCGAGCCTCGGCGCCAAGCCGGTCGGCATCGACCTCGGCGACCTCGAGGGGGAGAGCTTCGAGCACTATCGACTGGACTTGTCCAAGCCCGGGGTTCTGGATTTCCTGCCCCCGCGTTCCTTCGATGCCGTGCACGACAGCCGCCTCTTCGGCTCGCCAGAGTTCACCTCAGCGCGCCCCCGTCGCTCCGAGGTCCTCGGGATCGCTCGAGAGATCGTCCGTCAGGAAGCGCGCGTACTGAGGGAGGGTGGGATCGTCATTCATTCGGATGCTCATGAGCTTGCGGGGTAGGGAAGCCGCCCGCTCGACGGCCACTGAGCGCGGGTACTTCGAGGCGAGCTCGACGAGACCTTGCAGCCCATCCATGCAACATGCATAAAGCTCTTTGGGAAACAGTAACAACTACCATATAATTAAGAAAGTTAATTATATGACTAAGAGACCGAAGAAACTACAATATTTATATCTTTATCGTATAAGAAAATGAGATGTATTTGCTTGTTTATTCCAATTTTCGATAGAAATATTTGACAGCTAGTATAAGCCATGCTACAACTTAATTAACCTGGTTAAGGGAGTCGGCATGGCATCACAGGGGAGCAATTCGAAACTGGTACGCGTCCACAACCGCTCTCTCTTGTTGCGGATCATCCAACAGAACGCACCCGTGTCCCGAAAGGACATTGCCGAGAAGGCGGGCCTCACTCAAGCGGCGATCACCAAGATAACGAACGATCTAATCAAGAAAGGCCTCGTGATCGAAGAATTGGAGAGCCTGCCGAACCAAGGCTTCGGAAGAAAACCGATCGGTCTCTCGATCAACCGAGAGAAATATAGACTGATATCGATGTTCATCGGCCGAACCTTCATCCAAGCGGCGATCTGCGATCTTTCCGGGGGCATTCTCAGCAAGATCGAAGAGTACAGGAACATCTTTACGGACTCCGCGACCTCTCTCGAGGTCGAAGTCATAGAATTTCTCGGACGCCTTGTCGAGAATTCCGGTGTCGATACGAAGAAGCTCCTCGGGATCGCGATTTCGGCCCCCGGGCCCATCAACGCGAAGCGCGGCTTTATCCATAGCTCGCCCCTGGCCTCCGTCAAAGCCGCGGACGCCCCTTTCGATTGGAGCGGCATCAGCCTGGCCGAGTCGGTCGGCTCCCGATTCGGGGTGCCCGTATTCACCGACAACGAAGCCAATGTCGCCGCCCTCGGCGAGAGCTGGTTCGGCTCGGGGGTCGGAATAAACAACTTCGTCCTGTACTCGGTCGGGCTCGGCATAGGCTCCGGCGTGATCATCGACGGAATGCTCTATCGCGGAGAGGACGACGTGGTCTCGGAGATCGGCCACGTCACGATCGACTACAAGGGGCCGAAATGCGTCTGCGGCAACGTCGGCTGCCTCGAGACCTACGCCAGCTTCCGTCGGCTCTCCGAGCGCCATCGGGCCCTCGATCCCGGGGCCTCCGCCTCCTTGCCCGTGGAAGATTACGCGGCCCTGGTCAGGGAAATCGAGGCCGTGTTCGCCAAGGCCATCATCGGCGAACCGGAATCGGCGACCGCGATCAAGGAGATCGGAAGCTTCCTCGGAATCGGCGCGGTCTCGCTCGCGAATATATTCAGCCCGGAATGCATCATCGTCTCAGGCAACGACATCGGCAATGCCGATATCGGCATCCTCGTCCCGATCCTCAAAGAGAGCGTCCGTCGGGGAGCCTTCTCGGTCATCGCCAACAAGGTGAAGGTGATCGCCTCGAGCCTGGGCAAGGACGCGCGGATATACGGGGGGATCGCCCTCGTCCTCCAGGACTTCTTCGCTCAATCGGGCGGCGAGGTCGAGACGACCTCTTCCGATCGGTCGTGAACCGGTTTCCCACGCCTCCTTGGGAGGCGTTAGTCGAGAAAAAGAGGGGGGATCTATCATGTCCTATGCAAGGAAAACGGTTTTGGCGATCGCCGCGGCCGCGCTGCTCTGTGCAGTCGGCGAGCGGGGTTTCGCCGCCGGAGCCAAGAAGCTCGTGGTCGGGTACGTCGTGAATTATATGTCCCACGAGTGGTATCAGAACATCTGCAACGGCGCGAAGGACCGCGCGGCCGAGCTCGGCGTAGACCTGCGGATCGCGGACGCCAACCTCGACATTTCGAAACAGATCTCGGCGGCCGAGAATTTCATCACGCAGAAAGTCGACGTACTCGTCCTCACGCCCGTCGACGCCAAGGCGATGGGCCCCATCGTGCGAGAGGCGACCAAGTCGGGGATTCCCGTGATAACGGAATCGAACGTAGTGGAAGGTACGAAGACCTACGTGGGAATCAGCAACCAGACCGGCGGCAGAAAGGCCGGCGAGTGGTTCGCGCAGTACGCGAAAAAGAACGGCATAAGCCCCAAGATACTCATCGTCGGCCTTCCCAACTTCGACGATTGCCGCCAGCGCGTCGCCGGCTTCAAGGAAGCCCTCGCGGCCTCGGGTATCAAGTACGAAATCCTCCAGGAAGTCGACGGCCAGGGGCTGAAGGAGAAGGCGCTCGCGGTCTCGCAGGACGCTCTCACCGCCCACCCCGACGTGAACACGATCTTCGGCATCAACGACGACTCGACCACCGGCGGCATGGCGGCATACAAGGCCGCCGGGCTCGACGAATCGAAACTGACCGCGATCGGCTTCGGGTTCGAAGGCGCGGTCGGCCAAGGCGCTCTTCTTTCCGGCGGCCCCTACAAGGCGGCCCTCGCGATGTTCCCGAACTTCGTCGGAGTCGGGCTCATCGACGCGGCGGTCGCGGTATCGAAGGGCGAGCAGCTTCCCGCTCACTACGAAACCCCGACCGTCGTCATCGATAAGGGAAATTTCGACAGCTACTACGCAAAGTCGGGCGATAAGTACGCGATGAAGTACAACGCGATCCGCGCTCTCATGAAGCAATAAATCCCGATAAACGCGCCCGGACGTCGTCGCGATCGCCGGGCGTCTCCAGTTCGTTCTCCGGCAACCATCAGTCATAGGAGCCTTGCGTGAACAAGAAAGCCGAAACCCCAAAAGGCGGGATTACCGTAAAGGACATCCTCTCGGGAGAGCAGGCCAGCCTCGTCATAGCCCTCCTCGTCCTGTGCGCAGTCGCCACCGTCCTTGCGCCGGTATTCCTCACGACGACGAATGTAATGAACGTCCTCAGACAGACATCCCTCATCGCGATCGCCGGCATCGGCATGGTGATGATCATCCTGATGGGAGAAATCGATCTGAGCATCGGCTCTACGCAGGCCCTCGTGGGGATACTCTGCGTCTGGACGCTCAACGCGACCGGCAGCATGGTCGTCGCCATAGTCGCGAGCCTCGCCCTCGGGGTCCTCCTCGGCCTCATCAACGGACTTCTGGTGACGAAAGCCAGGCTCAACTCGCTCATCGCCACCTTGGGAACCATGGCGATATTCCGAGGGATCGCCTTCGTTACGACGAACGCCGTATCGATCCAGTCGAAGGTGCCGTCGTTCGACACCGTCGGGACCGGCTATTTCGGACCTTTCCCGATTCCGGTCGTCCTCACCATCGCGCTGTTCGCCGCATTTTACTACGTCCTCCATCATACGGCCTTCGGCCGCTATATCTATGCCATCGGCGGAAACGTCAACGCGTCGCGGCTTTCGGGCCTTCCCGTAGAGAAGATGAAAATCCAGATCTTCGTCATGGGCTCGGTCTTCGCCGCGATCAGCGCGATCATTCTCGCGTCGAGGATGTCGTCCGGCCAGCCGAACGCCGGAGTGGGTTTCGAGCTTCAGGTCGTCGCCGCCGTCATACTGGGCGGCATCAGCCTGACGGGTGGCGTAGGCACGCTTACCGGGGCCTTTATCGGTATGCTGATACTCGGCGTCCTGGACAACAGTCTCATCCTGCTCAACGTCAACAGCTTCTATCACGACATCGCCCGTGGCGCCGTCATCATCATCGCCGTGTATCTCGACGGCGCTCGAAGACGGAATCTGCAGAAGAAACTGATAAAAGCGACGGAATAGGGAGGGGGGATGAGCTTTACGAACGGTGCCGCTCCGCCCATCATCGAGCTGCGTTCGATCCACAAGAAATTCCCGGGAGTCCACGCCCTCAAGGGCGTCTCCTTCGACCTTAGACCCGGCGAAGTCCATGCGCTCGTCGGCGAGAACGGCGCAGGGAAATCGACGGTCATCAAGGTGATGGCCGGCGTCTACGATTTCGAGGGCAGCTACCTGTTCGACGGCAAGGAGGCCCGGATCGCCGAACCTCTCGACGCGATCCGCCTCGGGATCAGCGTCATCTATCAGGAATTGAACCTCGTCCAGGACCTTTCCATCGCCGAGAACATCTTTTTCGGCAAGCTGCCCACCACGAGGACGGGAAGGGTCAAGTGGAGCGAAGTGTACGCGAGGACCGAGGAGCATCTCGGCGAAGTGGGGCTCCGGGTTTCGGCGAGGACGAAGGTTCGCCGCCTATCGGTGGCCCGGCAGCAGCTCGTAGAGATCGCGAGGTCCCTATCGCTCAACGCGAAGGTCATCATCATGGACGAGCCGACGTCGGCGCTCTGTCCGAGCGAGATCGAGAATCTCTTTTCCCTCGTCGCTCGTCTCAAGGGAAAAGGCGTCGGGATAGTATACGTCTCGCATAAGCTCGACGAAATCTTCGCGATCGCGGACCGCGTTACCGTGCTGCGGGACGGGGCCTATGTCGGGACAGAGGACATCGCGGATCTGACGAACCGGAAACTGATCTCGATGATGGTCGGCCGGGAGCTTTCTTCCCTCCTGCCGAAGACGGCTCCGGTCCTGGGCGAGGATATCCTCGATGTAAAGGATCTCTCGACCGATAAGGTCTCCAAGGTGTCCTGCCACGTCCGCAGGGGGGAGATCGTCGGGTTCGCCGGTCTCATGGGAGCCGGGAGGACCGAGCTCGCGCGGGCCTTGATCGGCTTGGATAGACGGATCGAGGGCAGCGTCGTCCTCGATGGCTCGAAGCTGGCCAAGGACGATCCTCCGCTCGCGTGCAGGATCGGTTTCGGGCTCGTGCCCGAGGATCGGAAGCTCGAAGGCATATTCCCCGACCTCGACATCAGGCAGAATATGTCGATAGTGTCCCTCGGCGATCTCCGGGCCGGGCTCGGCATTTCGGCGTCCCGGGAGAAAACCGTCGTCGACGATATGATCCGGCGCCTGGGCATCAGGACTCCGTCTTCAAGCCAGCTCGTCGCGAAGCTCAGCGGGGGAAACCAGCAGAAGGTCATACTGGCCAGGTGGCTCATAAAGAAGAATGTCAAAGTCCTCATCATCGACGAGCCCACGCGGGGCATCGATGTCGGAGCGAAGGCCGAGATATACAGGATCATCGACGGACTCGCCCATCAGGGGATGGCGATCGTGATGATGTCGTCCGAGATGCAGGAACTCATCGGTATGTGCGATCGAATCTACGTCATGGCCGGAGGCAGAATAGTGGACGAAATCTCCGGCGCCGACGCGACCCAGGAACGGATACTTTCCAGCTGCATCGATGAGCGAGGCTGAGGCTATGACTCCCCGACAACGCCTTATCGCCGGCATCGAGCATCGCAGGACGGACCGTCTCCCCGTTTCGACTCACCACATCATGCCGTATTTCCTCGAAAGATGCATGGGCGGGATATCCATCCAGGATTTCTTCGAATTCTTCGGTCTCGACGCCATCCGATGGATAGTCCCCATAAAGCCCGACGAATCGCGCGGCGAGCGTTATGTCCCGAACCAGGAATCTCCCGGTTTCCTTCAGACGAGTAAAATTGAATCGGAACGTTGGCGGGTCGCGGCAGAGACGATCCGGCACCCGGAATTCGCCACGACACGGTACAGGATATCGACCCCCAAGGGGGATCTTACGACCGTCATCCAGGGCAACGGCTATACCGAATGGGTAGGGGAGCATCTATTAAAGGAAAAAACCGATATCGAGCTGATCGCCGAGTTCATGACCAGACCATTGTGCGACGTCGAGGCGGTCAACGAAGCCGCGGAGAGCTATGGAGAGCGCGGTATACTCCGTTCTTTCGTGCTCCCATTCGATTTCTTCGGACAACCCGGGTGTTGGCAGGATTTTTGCTGCATCAGAGGAACCGAGCAGGCGATCATGGACACGTTCGACGACCCTCTTTGGGTACGGGAAGCGTTGGGGGTTATACGTGACAGAAAGCTCTCCTACATACGTTCTCTCGAAGGCGCTCGCTACGATCTGATGGAACTGGGCGGCGGCGATGCGTCGACGACCGTCATATCCCCGTCGATCTTCCGCGATTTCGTCGCGCCATACGATAAAGAGCTGATAACCGCGGCGCATGCCGTCGGCATGCGCATCGTCTACCATACCTGCGGAGGGATGATGCCGATCCTCGAAGATATCGCGGATATGGGGCCCGTCGCGATGGAAACCTTCACTCCGAAAGAAATGGGGGCGGACGTCGACCTCGAAGAGGCGAAAAAGAGAATCGGCGGGAAAGTCTGCATGATCGGAGGCTTCAATCAAGTCCACTACTTCAAAGCTTGCTCCGCCGAGGAGACGAGGGCCTACGTCAGGCGATGCTTCGCGGCCGCGGGCGAAGGCGGAGGCTATATCCTAGCTCCCTCGGATCATTTTTTCGACGCCGATCCGGCTCTCATCGCAGCCTTCGCGGATGAAGCGAAGCGATGCGTCTACTAGGCAAGAGGGGGACTACGAATGCGGACGGGCAGAGAAAGAATCGTTTCGATACTCGACGGCAAAACACCGGACAGATCGGGATTCTGGCTGGGCAATCCCGCGGATGAGACGAAAGACATATACTACCGATACTTCGGCATAAACGAAGACAAAAAGGACATCCCGGAAGCATTTTTGCGCACATCGCAGGTGAAGACCAACAAGACCGGCAAGGCCGACATCGACCTCGCCGTCGCCCTAGGCAGCGATATGATATGGTTCTCGCCCGAGATCGATCCTGCGTCCTGGAGACATCCCGACGGCAAGCCGATGTGGGACTTCTACGGCGGGCAGGAAAGGAAGAGCCTCACCCAGCCTGGGGTATTCGGGGACTGCGAAGATCCTTCCGAAGTGGAACGTTTCGATTGGCCCGATCCCGGATTCCTCGATTTTTCGGAGACGCTTCGGAACGTCGACGCCGCGAACGATGCCGGGCTCGCCGTGTTCGGCGGAATGTGGATGCCGTTCTTCCACATCGCCGCGGATTTTTTCGGGATGGAAAACTATTTCATGAAAATGTATACCCATCCTGAAGTAGTAGACGCGGTTACCAAGCGCATAGTCGATTTTTACCTGGCCGCCAACCGCCGCTGCCTGGACGCGATGGCTGACAAATTGGTCGCGGGCTTTTTCGGGAACGATTTCGGGAGTCAGCGCGACCTGCTGATCAGTCCCGAGATGTTCGAGCGCTTCATCATGCCCTATTATCGACAATGCATCGCGCTGATCAAATCCTATGGATTGAAGGTGGTCGTCCATTCGTGCGGAGCCGTCGACCGCGTCATTCCCCGTCTGATAGAGGCCGGTATCGACGGCCTCCATCCTCTTCAGGCAAAGGCCGCCGGCATGGACGCCGAAAGTCTCGCGCGAAAATACGGCGGCAAGATCGCATTCATAGGAGGAGTCGACACGCAGGATCTGTTGCCCTTCGGGAAAGCGGAGGATGTGCGCCTCGAAGTACGAAGACTCCGCTCGATCTTCGGGGGGCGCTGCATAATCTCGCCGAGCCATGAGGCATTGCTGCCGAACGTCGGACCGGAAAAACTGATCGCAATGGCCGACGAAGCGACCAGACTCTAGGTCTACGCCATCTTCGACACTTCCAATTTCAAATTGCCGATGGAATAAAAAACCCATCCTTGGTGGATGGGTATTCGTTCATGGGCGAATGCGAGGCTGGCTCGCAAGCTTAGGCGAAACTGACTGCCGTCGATCACGTGATGACGTGAAAGTATTTCTCGTACTTCCTCGCGGGCGGCTTGGCGGCAGGTCCTTGGGGTTTGTATCCGAGCGCGACACCATAGTACACCTCGTAGCCTTCCGGGATTCCGAGCTTGCGATAGCGATCCGGGCCGGTAAAATAGAATTTGGCGAAGCCGATCCAGCAGGACCCGATACCGAGGCTCTCGGCCGCTATCAGTATGTTCTGGATTGCCGCGCACGCGTCGACCAGAGGAGAAATCGCATCCTTTTTCCCGGCGACGATAATGACGGTCGGAGCCTTGTAATAAATATTGAGCGCCTCATTGCTCCCCATGGCGACCATCCAGTCGACCGGGGCCTTCCTCATCTCGACTTTACTGCCTTCGCTCATCTCGTCGATCAGCTCTCTGTTCTGAACCACCGTAAAGTAGCTGGATTGATCATTATGCCCGCTCGGAGCCTGCAGCGCCGCCGCAAGGATGGCATCGAGCTCCGCTTTCTTTATTTGCTCGCCTAAAACCTTCCGCACGCTTCTTCGCCGGGCGATAGTCTCCAATACCTCATTCATGAAATCTACTCCTCTAGTCCAGATAAGGATATTTTCAATACCGGTCTAATTCGCACAGTGTACCATACAGCTGTCAAGGGACGCAATTAAAGAAGGATGCATTCCAAGGCGGACATTCCCATCCTCCTAAACCGATAGTATTCCTTTCACCGCCTCGGGACGATCGAAGTGGACCATATGTCCGGCTCGGGGCAGTACGACCAGGCTGTCGTCGGGCTTCAGCAGACGGGTTGCCGTCTCCACTGTGGAAGGCGGCGTCAGGATATCGTCCTCGCCGAAGACGAGGTGGAGCGGGACGGTGGTCTCGGGCCATGAATCGAAGAGGCGGAGCTCGGCCAGGGCCGGCAAGAGGCGCGCTTGGACCGCCATGGAGTTTCGCAGGGCCGATGCGGCTCCTGCAAGACCGTAGCATCTGACGAGGCTCGTTACATGGGCAGCCACTATTCGTCCGAATTTTCTGTCTCGTTCGATGCTGCCTTCGTTCGCGAGGAGTCCGAGCCTTTGCTGGAATCGGGATGGACTGGTGTAGGGGGGCGGGCCGAGCCTCCGCAGGCTTGCGGCCATCCTCTTGTCTCTCCTTTTGATCGACCTGTCGTTCAGAATCCTATACGCGTAATCGTCGCTGGCGGCCGCGTCCAGGTCCGGCGATATCGCGACCACCTTCGATACGAGCTCGAGCTCGCGGGCGGCTGCCTGGATGGCGAGGGTCCCTCCAATCGATATCCCGAGGAGGGCGACCTTGGTTCCCGTCCTCGCGTGCAGGTACCGCAGTACGCGGCAGAGATCGTCCAGAAGCCGGCCGAGGCGGACTGTGTCCGCAGCCTCGCGCGCCGCCGGGCCGCAGCCGCGCTGGTCCCAGTAGGCGACGGTGTAGTCGTCTTCCAGCGAAAGGCGCGAGCGGAATCTCGGCGCCTCGTTGAGCAGCGGAAGTCCGGGACCGCCCTGGATTATCAAGACCGGCGGCAGGCCGCGTCGAGCGGCGCAGAGGCGCAGGCGCAGTACGACTCCGTCGACCTCCAGGCCTATGGTCTCGTCCAATTCGAGCATCGAGGCTTTCATGAGAAATCCAAGAGGAGTTTCCCTCTGACAGCTCCCGCGGCGAGGGCGCGGTGCGCATCGACAACACGGTTCCAGGGAAATACTTCCGCCAGCGTGGGGACCAGCGCGCCTCGACTCGACCAGTCCAGAATTTTCGACAGAGAAGCCCGGTACCAAGCCGGATCGCTTCGGACGATGGCGGGCGTGCCGCAGATGCCCACGCGTCGCCCTCCCCCGAAGACGCGCCGCGAGACGAGGTAGAGAAGTCCCCGGGCGAAGTCGACGTTGCCTCCATCGATGCTCGGCGAGATGCCGTAGCAGACCAGGCTGCCTCCGGGCGACAGGGAGCGCCACGAAAGCCTGAAGGAGGCGATCCCGAAGGCATCGAAGGCGGCGTCGACGCCGCCGGATTCGAGCCGCTCGAGCTCTTCTTTCCATAGATCGTCCTCGCGGTGCAGGGGGACGCCGCCGAGAGAGGCGATCAAGTCATGTTTTGGCGCGGACGCGCTTCCATAGGCGCGAAGCCCGAGGAGCCGCGCCAATTCCAGCGCCGCGCTGCCCACCCCGCCGGCGGCGCCGTGGATCAGGAAAGACTGTCCCGTTTCGAGCCGCGCGCAGCGTTCGATCATCGCGTAGGCCGTGAGGTAGTTGAGGGGAAGGAGGGCGGCGGTCTCGTCGCGGAGACCGGGCGGCACCGGGAGGACATAGCGCGATTCGACGTCGATCGATTCGCGATACGCGCCCATGGCCGGGATCATCCCCGCGACCCGCTGCCCGCGGGCTAGACCCGAATCCCCCGGGTCCTCGACGGTGCCGAAGAATTCGTAGCCCGGAGAGAAGGGCCGCTTCGGCGCGAGGGGATAGCCGCCTCGCACGGCCATGACATCGGCGAAGCCGACGCCCGCGTACTTGACCCGGATTCTCGTCCGTCCCGAGGCCGGAGGCGGGGCTTGGCCTTTATCGCTCGTCTCCACCCTACCCGCTTCGTGCACAGTGATCGTCTTCATCGTTGGCTCCTTCGGATAAAATGCCGAAGGCACCGACAGAAGGCATTTACCTATGTTAATAAACAGTGCTATTAAGGTTTCGCGCTCCGAATTCGGCTAAGCGTGACGGGACTGATGCCGAGGTAGCTCGCGATATCGTACTGCCTGACATGGGCCTCGACCCCGGGATAGTCCTCGAGAAAGCGAAGATAGCGCTCGGTCGCATCGTCGAGGATCAGCGAACGCTCCCTGCGCTCGGCCACGGCCAGGGCCTCATCGAGAATCGCCGCGTGAATTATGCCCCAGGCCGGATGCGTCTCCAACAGAGCGAGCCAGTCTTTGTAATCGAAGACCACGAGCCGGGAGGGCTCGATCGCCTGGATCGAGAAATCCGACGGCTCGTCGTTGACCAGGGCGGATTGGGACGAAACGAAATTCTCGCCGTTGCAGAAATACCTGATGTATTCGCGCCCTTCGGCGTCGGTATGGAAATAGCGCAGCCAACCCTCGGTCATGAAGCCCACGGTCGTGGGTCTCCGGCCCGCTCGAAGGAAGAACTCCTCCTTGGCCAGGATCCGTATCCTCGAGAACGAGAGTATTCGCTCCCTGCCTCCAGGCGGCAGTTGATGGATCGTCTCCAGGCGCCGGATCAGGGACTCGAACTCAGGCGACATGACTATGCTCCGTTAGACAAGTGATCCAGATCGAGTCGATCGGAGCTCAAGTACTCGCGAGCCGAGATATCGCCGAGAGCGACTATGTCATAGTCGATAGACGAGAAGCGGCCGTTCGGGTTGAGCTTGCCAATCCAGGCCTTGCACTGCTGCCGTAACTCATCAGCGGTGGGAGACATTCCCTCGATTACGATGAACCAGAACATGAGTGACAGCGGTGTCGCATCCCAACGCGGGGTAGCGGTGACACGAATCTCCCGGATCGACCGTAACAATGCTCCTTCGGCAGAACCTTTGTCATGTTTCTGTGTGATGCGAGCTCTGAGGTCCTCGACCAAAGAGACGAAGTCGTTCGGGAACGCGAATCTCGCTCGCTTCCGCGCGAGGGCCTCGGCGAAGTTCCGTTGGTCTTGATCGGTCGGACAACCCGCCTCGCGCGCCCACTTGGCGAGTAGGCCCTTCTCGACGGTCATCACGCGCTCAAGGTCGGCGACCAGCATCCGAGGAGCCGCCCCCGGCAGATAGGCGTACCGCGGACTCGTTCCTCTCTTGATGGTCTCCAGCGCCGCCTCATCCTTGACTCTGACGAGGGGGCCCACCTCCACATAGGGACGATCCCTCGACTTCCGGACCACGTCGCAGGTTTGGGTTAGGACCACCAATCCTTCGACATCATCCTCGTAGAGATCTACGTCGGAGGCTTCTTGATCGCCCGGCCTGAGGGGAAGTTCGGGGTCGAAGCGAATAATGAAGCCGAGGGGGCCGATGACAAAGTCCCCCTGGCGCCAGGTTTCCAGCGCAGCGTCAAGGGCCTCGTATCGTCGTTCCAACTCGGCCGGATCGATCATCCTTCAGTACCCTTTCGCTTCACGACCTTGACACTGCGCCTTCCAGGCAGATCGACGTGGAGGGTGTCCTGCGTGGCGTCCATGAGTGTCGACGGCGGGAGAGGACTTCGATCGGCGATCAGAGACGTGTTGGTGACAGCACGCGTGGGTGTAAAGGCCGCAAAAGCCTTAATCGCCTCATCATCTCCCGCGGTGAGGAGATCGAGCGGAATGGTGCCATCGGGCTGGGGTGAAAGGAGGAATGCGCGGTTCTGGAAAGACTCGGGGAATGGGAGCTGCCTGATAGTGTTCAACACGCGATAAAGCCTCTCCCGATGGATCGAATCCAGGGCTTCACCATCCATCCAAAGATGAAGACTCCGTTGGCTGACTTTGAAAACCCTCGCGAGTTGCTGCCATGTCAGGCCGGTAGTCGACTTGATCTCCTGCAACGCGCTTCGCGCCGACGGTGGCTTGACCTTAAAGAAACTGTCCGAGAGGCCGACATTCGTGGCGGCATAGAAATCCAAGGGCCATTCAACGGAGTCGGTCCCTACACTTGTTGCCCCGCAAAGCAGTATGCCGACCGGCAGAACTAAGCGCTGCTCTTCTCGGTTATCGGAGATCTGAGGTCGCATGTAACACAGAGCCATCGGGAAAGCGGGAGATCGTGAGGATTCTAGTTTAATCATATCTCTCCCCCAAAGTGCTTCAGGCAAGCATCTGTCGTGACCCAACGGAAGAATCGGTAATCGGCGTCCGCAAGTTCATTGAGTCGTTCGCCGAGCGCGCGCGATTCGAAGGCTTCGGCCCGATCCGAAAATGCATCGATATCGAGAAACCAGCTCTTCTCGGCGATGCTAGGCATGGCTGCGGGATCGTAGGTCAGCCCAGCATCCAAGAGGCCCCAACGAGCGAGAATGTTCAAGCCGCTTCCATTGACATCCAGAACAGTCTCGGATACTGAATGCCTGAGGCGAACATCATCGTCCGTGGATAGTATGCCAAGCACCTCCGGCCGAATGTACTCCCTCAACCCAGTCAGATCCTCGCCCTTGATACGATTCACATAACGCAATCCAATCCTTTCGGCCCTGGCGGGCTTGAAGATATCCTGTACTGCTGCCAACACGGGTGCGAGAAGCTTCAGGAAATGGTCCTTTCCCTGGTACTCCATAACTTCGAGAGACACGAAGCCCGAGTTAAGAGAGACAACGGCCTTCTTATCGAACATAGAGAAACGCCATATGGTCTGAGGCTGAAGCGATAATCCAGACGGTCCAACTATTAGACCTGGTCCCTGATCAACTTGAACTTCAGGTAAGTCCTTCCGCATCACTTCCTGGAACGGGGCAATGAAACCCTGGCTTTCGATCGACGCAATAGTCGGGAAGCGGATCTGCGTAAGCACTCGGAGTAGCGGAGGCCTGGCAAGAGGGACATCCCCAGGGGGGGGACCATCAAATGGGGATGTGAGACTGGACATTTCGTTCGTCCTCCGGGACAAGTATAGCTCTTGCGTACTAGATTGTGAAGTATAATGTGAAGCCAGACCTAAATACTAAACACCCAAGAAGTGCGGAAGTTGACGCACACGAAGTATTCGTCCGCAATGGAATACAAGGACAGAGGCTGGACAATCCGATAAGTTACTTACTAGCAATTACTTACAAGTATACTACAGATACACGCCCTGTCGCGTTGCCCCGATATGGAAGGCAAAATCGAGCCTATTTGATTATGAAGACCCTTCCGCCTTTCTCCGAGTTGAGGAACACGGCGAAGATCGTGAAGGCCCCGAAGACTATTTGCTGCCAATAGGGATCGACGGCCACCGTATTGAGCCCGTTCTGAATGATCACGACGAGGAGAGCGCCGAGGAGGGTCCGCAGGACGCTCCCTCTCCCGCCGGTCAGGGGCGTGCCGCCGATGACCACCGATGCGATCGCCAGGAGGGTCACCGGATCGCCGATCGTCGCGAGACTCGTCTTCAGCTCTATCGAATAGAAGGCTCCTGCGAGCGCGCACCCGGCTCCGGACAGAGCGAAGGCCCAGAACTTCGTCGAGTTGACCTTGAGCCCGAGCATCCGAGCGCCCCGTTCGTTGGCGCCCACGGCGAAGATCGCCCGGCCCAGGGCAGTCTTCGATTGGATGAAATAGTACAGGCCGAACGCGACGAGCGAAATGAGGAACAGCAGGGGCACGATGCCTATCGATATGTCGGCCCATTTCAGGCCGTCCCAGAGCTCCATGGGGATACCCTTGGCGCCTCCTCCGACCAAAATGAGAGCTAGGCTCCTCCACAACGCTGAGGCCGCGAGCGTCACGATGAACGAGGGTATCTTGAGCCACGTGAAAAGCAGGCCGTTGACGCTCCCCGCGAAGAAGCCGAAGCCCAGGGCCGCCAGAATGCTCCAGTTGCCGAGCGCGGGGAAGGTCGTGCCGTAGATCACGCAGGATGCGGAAACGATGGCCCCCACGGAGAGGTCGATCGCTCCGGTCATGATGACAAAGGTGGCGCCCAGGGACAGACAGAGCAGGGGAGCGGCGACCATAAAGATATTGCCCAGGCTGATCGGGCCGACGAAGCGCGGATTGATGGCCGTGAATACGGCTACGAGCGCTATGAGGAGCAGCCACGGGAAATTTTTGACAAAGGCTCGCATTCTCGTTTTCATGGTCATTTTACGGTCCCCGCGCACCCGTCACATCATGTATCGCACGATGTCGAATTGCGACGGCTTGTCGTCCTTCGGCGATTCCATCTCCGCGACGACAAATCCGTCTTTCATCACGATGATCCTCGAGCTCAGACTGATAGTCTCATCGAGAGTATCGCCGAGCAGCACGATGCTCATGCCCTTCTCGGTTATCTCCCTGATCAGTTGGTAGATCTCCTCTTTCGCGCCCACGTCGACGCCGCGAGTGGGATGGTTGAGGATCAAGACCTTGTTCCGACCGGCTATCGCGCGCGCGAAGACGACCTTCTGCGCGTTGCCGCCGCTGAGCGTCGCTACGCTCTCCTTCGGTCCCGGCGTCTTGATGTTCAGCTTGCGAATCCAGTCGTTCGCGCGATCCATGCGCGCCCGGCCGGAGATTATCCTGTGACGGCTGATGGCATCCATACTGGAGAGGCTGATGTTCTCGGCGACGCTCATGCCGCCGATGATGCCTTCCTCCCTTCTCTCCTTCGGGACGGAAAGCACGCCCGACTTCAGGGCGTCGGAAGGATCGGAGAAGCGGCGTTCCTCGCCGTCGAGGATGATCTGCCCCTCGTCGGGGCGATCGTCGCCGCAGAGCACGGAGCAGACTTCCTCCTTGCCCGAGCCGACGACCCCGCAGATGCCCAGCACCTCTTTCTTCCGAAGCCGGAAGTTGACATCCTTGAAGAAGCCTTTGAGGCCGAGCTTCCTCACCTCGAGGACGACATCGTCGCCCGGCTCCGTCTGGCTGCCGACCTTGAAGTACTCGCCGCTCGTGCTCCTTCCGACCATCTTCTCGTACAGCACATCCTCGTTCGCGTCCTTCTTGTCGAGGAGGGCGGTCTGCCGGCCGTCCTTGAAGACATATATCCGGTCGGAGATGTCGATGACCTCGCTCAGCCTGTGGGAGACGAAGATGACCGAATTGCTCTGTCGAGCGATGATCCTGATCTTCTCGAAAAGCTTCCTGATCTCCGAGTCGTTCAGGACGGAGGTCGGCTCGTCGAGGAGGATCAGGCATCCTTCTTCGCTGTCGCCGACGATATCGAGCACCTTGGCGATCTCCACCATCTGCCTTGTCGCGAAATCGAGCTCCAGCACCTTGCCGGCGGGCGAGATGTCCTTCAAGCCCAGCGAGTCCAGCACCTTCGCCCCGGTCGCGTTCATCCTCCGCCAGTCGACGATGCCCAGCCTCCTGAAGCCCCTCTCGCGTCCGAGGTAGATGTTCTGGGCGACCGAGAGGTTCTTCATCAGGGATTGCTCCTGGAACACCATCCCGACGCCCTTCTTGTTGGCGTCCAGGAGATTGCGGCCCCTGAACTGTTCGCCGCGCATCTCCATGCTTCCTGAAGTGGGCTGCTCGACGCAGGAGATGATGCGCAGCAGGGTCGACTTGCCCGCTCCGTTCTCGCCCACGAGTCCGACGATCTCGCCCCTCCGAACTTCCAGGTCTATACCCCTGAGGGCCACGGTACCGGGATATTCCTTGCAGATGTCTCTAGTCCGGAACAGCACGTCTTCCACGATCGTTCTCCCGCCTACTTGAAGATAGTCTTCCTGCCCCGCGAGACCGTGAGCGCCACGGCGGCGACGATGATGATGCTCTGGACCGCAGGCTGGACGTAGGCGTTGACTCCGAGCATGATCATGCTGTCCTGGATGATCGTGACTATGAGGACTCCCACGAGCGACTGCACCACGCCTCCGCTGCCTCCCACGAGGGAAGTACCGCCGACGACGACGGCCGTAATAGTGGAGAAGAGGAATCCGTTGCTGATGATGACCTCGCCGATATTGAGTTTGATCGCCCCGAAGATCCCCGCGACGCTCGCGCAGAAGGCCGACCATGCGAAGACGGCGACTTTGATCCTATCCGCGTCGATGCCGCTCGCTCTCGCCATGCTCTCGTTCTCGCCGATCGCGTAGACATGGCGGCCGAAGGCCGTATAGCGCTCGACGATGAAGGCGATGAGGAAGACGACCATGGCAAACCAAGTCAGGAGCGGCAGGCCCGCCAAGGTCCCGGAAGCGAGGCGGGCGAACATCGGGGCCTTGATCGATGCCGGGATGCCCCTGTAGCTGAGGATACCGAAACCCGTGATGGCGCTGCCCATCCCGAAGGTCACCATGAAAGAAGGTATCTTCAGCCTCGTATGCAGAATTCCGGAGAAGACTCCGAAGACCGTCCCGGCCAAGACGGCGATAAGCATGCCCAGGACCCCGAGGTCCACGGAGTTCTTCGTGTTCAGCACGAGGAGGGCCACGATGGATCCCGCGAAGCCCATGACGCCCTCGACGGAGAGATCGATGCTCCCGAGCAGGAGGACGAAGGTGAGTCCCATCGCCAATACGAGCGGCGTCGAGATCTGCTGGAGAATGCTGGTCAGATTGATCCAGGTGAAGAAACCCGGCACGAAGACCGACATGACGATCGCCAAAACGATCATGACGATCAGGGGACCGAGTCCGATGATCCTGTTCTTCGCCCGTTCGGCGGCGATTCTTTCCGCGAAATCGGCGGCGATCGTTCGCGAGACGCTACCGCTCTCCCTGCTTGAGCCGTTCTCTTTCATGACCATTGATCATTTACTCCGCGAGTCCGCTCGGATCGGCATTGGACGAGCGATACGCCGCCTCGACGATCGGGGGCGAAATCGCGCGAAGCGATCCCGCCCCCGAGTATTATAATCCAGTCCTTACTTCGTCGTCAGGACGTAGGGGCTCTGGATGGCGAACTTCAGATCGTCGAAATTGTATTTGGGCTTGCCCTGCTGGAAGTCCTTGTCCCACTGGTCGACGTTCGTCTTGTCGACGAAGAGCGCGTTGGTGTTGAACAGGCGCATGTCTTTCGGTTCCTTCATCGTGTTGATCTTCCCGATGAAGGCGTCGTAGGCGAAGGCCGACATGTAACCGCCCTGGAGATAGCCGTTGTTCACCTCGGTCGCCACGACATCGCCGTCCTTGATCGCCTGGGCCATCGCAGGAACGCCGTCGGTGCCGGTGACGCCGACCTTCCCGTTCAGCCCCTTGGCCTTGAGCGCCTGAACGGCCGCGAGAGCCATGTCGTCGTTCGCCGCCCAGATGCCGTCGATGTCCGAGTACTTCGCGAGCCAGGTCTGCGTGATGTTCAGCGCCTGCTGGGGATCCCAGTTGCCCACCTCGGCATCGAGGAGCTGGACACCGGGATTCTCCTTGAGCGCCTTCTGGAGGCCCTGGAACCTATGCGCTCCGGAGTCGTCGCTCAGCGGTCCCTGGAGCGCGAGCACCTTGCCCTTGCCCGGAGTCTTGAAGGACTTGAAGAGGGTCGTGGCGGTCTCATAGCCCTGATGGACTCCGTCCACGCTCGAGAAGGCCGCGTAGTACTTGTACTTCGTCGGATCGAAGCCGACGGGGATGTGCCACGTGGTCGAGAAATACACGTGGGCCTTCTCCAGGAAATCGGCGATCGGCGGGATGTTCGCCTCTCCGCAGGGATCGATATAGAAGATGACGTCCGTCCCCTTCGCGGCGACGAGGTTCTTGATATTCTGAAGCTCGGTATTGGGATCGCCGTTGGAAATCAGGGCCTGAACGGTGGCGGTACCCGCGGGCAGGGAGTCCGCGAAGAGCTTCGCGCCCTCGAGCTCCTGATTCCAATAGGCATTGGCGATTCCGTGGATATCGACGCCGATCGTCACTTTTTTTAGCGCGGGACTAGCGAAAAGAGACGAGGCGACTACGAGGCTTAGCGCGAACAGGACCACTGTTCGAGTTCGACCACCTGACATTTGAACCTCCTGTTTATCGACACCTACACTGCGCCGGAAGCGAAGGACAAGAGAAGATCATCTTCCCCCGCCCGCGCCCGATGTTTGTTCTCCGAAAGACGCGCATGTCGCGGCTCCCTGGAACCTGAAATGGGCCCACCCTCTCGGTTTTTCCCCTCCTCCCTCATCCAAGGGTATAAAGTTGTATCTTTGACAATCAATGGTCTCACCACTACCAACATTTGTCAATATTTATTTTTACCGATTCCTTGCAGCTTTGTATACTCGAAGTCTGGTACCGGCAGTACAACGCTGCTACGATTTGGCGATATGCAATCTTCGGTACCGAAATAATTTGGATATATAATACAATGAATTACCGAGTAGTATCAGAAGCCAAGATCGGCGTACGAGGAAGAAGATGCATACAAGGCTTCTCTATGGTATACTCTAGATGTTATTATTCGGGCCTATAGTATGGTTCATAGGCTCGGGAATACGTAGCCAGACATAGTTTTTTTATTGCATTTTGTTTACCATTGGTCTACAATGGTAAAATGCTGGGAGCCCAATGAAGACAGATGAAATCTATGCAGACATCGCCAAGCAGCTGTCCAAAGGCGTTTGGAAAGAAGGCGAACAGCTGCCGACCGAGCGCGTTCTCGCCGATCAGTATGGCGTCTCGCGCCCGACGATCAGCAGGGTGCTGAACAGACTCAGGGACGAAGGGCAACTCCGCAGGGTAGTGGGTTCAGGCTCCTACCTCACGAAGCCCGAACAGCCGATAATGACTCCTCACAAGAAACTCGGGCTCTTCGTGCCTGGCCTCGGCAAGGGCGAAATCTTCGAGCCGATATGCGCGAGGATCGCCGAGCTCTCGCACGAGTACGACTTCAACCTGATCTGGGGAAGCGTCCCGGCCGAACAGTCGGAGGACCTCCCCGACAAACTCCTCCAGACGGCGCGCCGCTTCGTCGAGTTGGATCTGGACGGTATCTTCTTCCAGCCGATCGAGCGCGAAGCCGGAGCCGAGAACAAGAACATGCAGATCGTCTCCCTCCTCGATCGCGCGTCGATCCCCGTCGTCCTTTTGGACAGCGACTACCTGGCTTTTCCGGAGCAGAGCGGCCACGACCTCGTGGGCATCGACAATAGCGCCGCGGCCTATCGGCTCTGCCAGCACTTCCTGAGACAAGGAGCGACCCGGGTCGATTTCCTGTGGCAGCCGAACACCGCGGGGACCTACCTCCTGCGCTTGATGGGCTACCGCGAGGCGCTCTACAAGGCGGGAATAAAGCCCGACCAGGGCTGCGAGTCCGAAGGCTCTCCGAGCGACATCGACTTCGTGCGCGACATGGTCGACAGAGGCGCTCGGAACATCATCTGCGCGAACGACGAGACGGCCGCGCTCCTCATGCGCAGCTTGGAGGTCCTCGACCTCAAGGTGCCCGAGGACATACGCATAGCGGGCTTCGATGACGTGAAGTACGCCCACCTCGCCCGCGTTCCGCTGACCACCATGCGCCAGCCCTGCCGCAAGCTGGGCGAGCTCGCCCTGAATACCCTGATCGGACGCATCGAGAATCCGAGCCTTCCGGCGCGCAGCATCCTGATCGAAGCCCAGCTCTGCGAGCGCGAATCCTCGAAAGTGCCCGACAAAGCTCGCGCGAAAGAGCGATAGGAGACCTCGCATGGACACTCCCGGCATTCAAGCCGTCGCGACGGCCGTCCGGACCTTCACCATGGACGCGGTTCAGATAGCGGGCTCCGGCCATCCCGGCCAGCCCATGGGTTGCGCCGAGCTGGGCGCCGCGATCTATTGCGAGGCGCTGAATCACTGTCCCCAGGATCCCGGCTGGGTCAATCGCGATCGCTTCGTTCTCTCCGCCGGCCATGGCTGCCTGCTCCAGTACTCCCTGCTCCATCTCTGCGGCTACGACATCTCCGTGGAGGACATCAGGAACTACCGTCGTCTGGGCTCGAAGGCGACGGGCCATCCGGAGTACGGCATCGTCCCCGGCATAGAAACGACGACCGGCCCCCTCGGGCAGGGCATCGCGAACGCGGTCGGAATGGCCATCGCGGAGCGGATGCTCGCGGCTCGCTTCAATTCCGGAAAGACGATCATCGACTACCATACCTTTTGCCTCGTCGGCGACGGCGACCTCATGGAAGGGATCAGCTATGAAGCCTCCTCCTTGGCGGGGCATCTGGGCCTGGGCAAGCTCATCGTCTTCTACGACTCGAACGGCGTGACGATCGAGGGATCGACGAAACTCAGCTTCACCGAGAGCGCCAGGGAGCGCTTCCTCGCCTGCGGCTGGCGGGTCCTCGAGGCAAGCGCCTACGACATCCCGCAGATCCTGCGTTTCGTCGAGGAGGCCAAGCGCGAAGGCTCGAAGCCGACCTTCATCATCATGAAGTCGGTACTAGCCAAAGGCTCCTACAGCCTGGCCGGCTCTTCGAAGGCGCACGGCTCGCCGCTCGGCGAGGCCGAGCTACGGTCCAGCAAGAAGGCTATGGGCGTCCCCGAGGATTCGGAATTCTACGTGCCCCGCGAAGCCGTGGACTACCTCGAGGGCAGAAAGCGCGAGTGGGCCGCTAAATATCGGCAGTGGCACGAGACCTTCGATTCCTGGGCCCGGGAGAATCCCGAGAAATTCGCGCAATGGAAGAAATTCCAAAGCGGCCCCGAGCTCGAAGGCATGAGCCTTCCCCATTTCGAGAAGGGAGAACGCGTCCCCACCCGAACGGCGAGCGGAGAGGTGCTGAAGGCCCTCTCCAGCCGATTCGCCTGCATCGTCGGAGGATCGGCCGACCTGTCGCATTCGACGTCGACTAACCTGTTCGAGAATGATGCCTTCTCCTCGGACAACCCCGGCGGAAGGGGCATCTACTTCGGAATACGCGAGCACGCGATGGCCGCCATCGCGAACGGAATCGCGATAGACCGCCTGTTCAAGGTCTTCTGCTCGACTTACTTGGTCTTCAGCGACTACATGCGGCCTTCCATCAGGCTCGCCGCCATGATGAGACTGCCCGTCGTCTACGTTTTCACGCACGACTCGATCCTCATGGGAGAGGACGGACCAACGCACCAGCCGGTCGAGCAGGTCGCCTCCTTGCGGGCGATCCCGGGCCTCGCGGTCCTGAGGCCCGGGGACGCCGAGGAGACCCGCGTCGCCTGGGAGATGGCCATCTCGTCGACCGGAGGGCCCACGGCCCTGATCCTCAGCCGCCATCCGCTCGAGGTTTTCGACAAAGCCGACGCGCAGTGGGAGAAGGCTCTGCGATCCGGCGCGTACGTCGTCTCCGATTCGAGGGGGAAGCCCGAGACGGTCATCATCGCCTCGGGATCGGAAGTCGAGCTCGCCCTCGAGACCAAGCGCCGTCTGGGAGACGACCGAGTCAGGGTCGTGTCCTTGATGTGCAGAGAGCTGTTCCTGGGCTCGCCGCAAAGTTTCCGCGAGAAGGTCGTTCCCGCGGGAACGAGGCGGATCGTGATAGAGGCAGGCGTCTCGCTGGGCCTGGAGGGTCTGGCCGGAGACTCGGGTCTGATCGTCTCGGTCGATGGCTTCGGCAAGTCGGCGCCTATAGAGGACCTGCGCAGAGCCTACGGTCTCGATCCCGAGGCCATCGCCTCGAGAATCAGAAGCATGGAGCGCCGCTGATCGACTCGGGGGCGGCCCCAAGGCCCCGAGAGAATGCCAAAACGGCGGAGAGGTAGAATTCGTGGATTGCTATCTGGGAATCGATCTCGGGACATCGAGCGTGCGGACGCTCGCGCTCGGCGAAGACGGGAAGGTCATGGCCGTCCAAGGCCGCGACTACGCGATCCGAGAGCCGCAGCCCGGATTCGCCGAGCAATCGATGGACGAATGGTGGGAGGCCACGGTCGATTGCCTGCGGCGTCTTTTGAGGCTCGAGAAACTGCGGGGCGCTCAAGTCCGCTCGGTCGGCCTCTCAGGACAGATGCACGGTCTTGCCCTTCTCGACCGCAAGGGGAATCCGCTTCGCGACGCCATCATCTGGCCGGACAGGCGCACTGCGGGCATCTGCCGAGAGTGGGCGCGAAGCATCGGCGCGGACGCGATAAGCGCCATAGCAGGCCTGCCCCTTGCGACGGGCTTCATGGCGCCCTCCCTGTCCTGGGTAAAGAGAAACGAGCCTCGCCTCTACGCAGAGGCCGGATACGCCCTCCTTCCCAAAGACTACATCCGATACCGCCTGACGGGGAAGATCGCGACCGACGTGACCGACGCCTCCGGCAGTCTTCTCTTCGATGTCGCGCATCGTCGCTGGTCCGGAGAGCTCGCGGAAAAATTCGATCTCGACGAGCGCCTCCTCCCTCCGATCGCGGAAACGACGGAGCTCGCCGGTGAGATATCCGAATCGGCCTCCGAGGCGACGGGGCTCCGGGCGGGGACTCCGGTCGCGGCGGGCGGCGCTGACATCGCCATGGCGGCCCTCGCCCTCGGGATCGGCAAGCCGGGAGCCGTCGCGGTATCGATCGGTACGGGAGGCACTGTCATCACGGGCATCGACCGCTTGGTCATCGACCGTCGGATGCACAGCTTCTGCGGGGCCGGTCGCGATCGGTGGATACTCATGGGCGCCACCCTCTCCGCCGGGCTCTCGCTCTCGTGGTTCGCGCGCAATGTCGCCATTCCCCTCGACGCCGGGACGGTCGACGAAGACGAATCGGTCATCGAGAGATTATTGCGGGAAGCGGAAGGAGTACCCGCAGGATCGGAAGGCCTTTTCTTCGCTCCCTACATTTGCGGAGAGCGGACACCCTACATGGATCCGCTCGCCAAGGGCTGCTTCGTCGGCCTGTCCCTGAGGCAGGGCCGCGCCCACATGGTCCGCGCGATCATGGAAGGAGTCGCCTACTCGCTCTGCGACTCCCTGGATATCTTCAAGGAGCTGCGCATCCCGATAGATACGATACTCTGCTCCGGCGGAGGCTCGCGCAGCCCGCTCTGGCGTCGGATACTCGCGGACAGCTTCGACCGGCCGGTCAAGTGGCTGCGCGGCGAGGAGCACTCGGGGATCGGGGCGGCGATGTCCGGAGCCATTGCAATCGGCGATTCAGTTTCGGATGCGAACTCCGGCGATTCGGAATCGGAAACGACGCTTCCCGATTCTGGACGGGTAGCCGTCTATCGGGAGCGACGCGAGATATACAAGCGGATTCATCCCCAATTGACCGGAATATTCCAAGACATCGCCAAGTTGGACTGATCCGCCGGGTCGTGCATATAGATGAAGCTTTTCGAACAGAGTACTGGCCTGGATTTAACCGAAATTTTGCATACCTGGGTTATCTTTGACACACAGGGATTGCAGCCGTGACTTCTGTCCAGATGTCCCGACATCACGTTGTGATGATTTCATTTTTCGATAGGAGCTACTCCATGAGAGATCGTAATCGGATCCTCGGTGTACTCGCCGTCGGCTTTTTCTTGATCGCTACGGCAGTCTTGCCACTCGATATCGCCGCTCAGTCGAGGCAAGCCATGCCCCCAGTCACCGCTCAGCCCGACGTCAAGGGCGATGTCGCCCAATACTTCACCGACCCCTCAAAAGACCCGAGCCTGTCCCAAGGCGAAATGGTCAGGCTGCTTCGGCAGAAAGTGAAGTACGTATTCGTCATTTTCAACGAGAACCATTCCTTCGACAACGAATTCGGAACATTCCCGGGGGTCAATGGTCTGTATTCCGACGGCCTTAACCCGCGGCCCGCGGCGGATACTCCCGGATTCAACCAGGACTACATCGCTGTCGACGGTGTCCACGTCACGGTCCAGCCCTTCGGCATCGGACCGGATCAGAACTCCACCGTGGTGGACAGCGTCGATCACTCCCACAAGGGCCTGGCCAGCAAGATCGATGTCGTCGGCGGGGTGCCCCGGATGGACGGCTTCGCCAAGGACGAGTACCTGCGCTTCGCTTCTAAGGGCGGCGCCGCCAATGTCGCCCAGGGCACTCAATACGCCCGCCTCGTCATGTCCCACATCGACGGGGATACGATTCCCTTCATGTGGCAATGGGCCAGCCGGTTCACGATATTCGACGACATTTTCGCCACGGAGGACACGCCCTCCACCCCGAACGCCGTCGCGATCCTCGCGGGCCAGTCCGGTGAGACTCAGTGGGTCAAGCACGGACCGGACGGTCAAAATTACTCGGTAGGCGACCACAGTGGCATGACCCAGGGAGTGCCCCTCGTCAACGACCCGCAACCCTTCTATGGATCGCAGTTCGATACGACCGCGAGCGGTCGGCAGCCTCCCGCTCCCAATGAGTACTACGGCGATTCCAACATCGCCACCAATCTCACGTTCGCCAGCCTGCCCCTGACCTTTCTCGGGAAGGACATCACGTCGGGACTGGCCGGCAACCGGAATCCTTCTTTCGATCTCGCTGATGTTCAGCAGGATATCCCCTATATCCAGGGCATGGGGACCGCGCCGGTGAGCTGGCGCTGGTACCAGGAAGGCTATGACCTGGAATCTTCGGATTCGGCAGGATCCGCCTCCCACGCGTCCTACGTCAGCCACCACAACGGAGCCCAGTATTTCGGCTACATCGCGAACACGCCGGAAGTCGGTTCCAATCTGCGTGGAATGACGGATTTCTTCGCGGACATGGCCAAGAACGCCCTTCCTTCCGGAGGCGTCTTCTATATTCGGGGGGGATATACCAACCAACTGGGAATGAAGCCGGTGATTTCGAATCCCGCTACGCCCGCGGATGAGATCGCGGCCATCGACAAAGCCAAGGCCGGAGACGACGATCACCCCGCGTATTCGGACCGTCAGCTCAGCGAAGCCATGGTCGCCCGGACGATCAACGCCATCGCCTCGAAGCCCGATATCTGGAGCCAATGCGCGGTCATAATCACCTACGACGAGTCCGACGGCTTCTACGATCACGTTCCTCCCCGGATCCTTTCCTACGGGCCGGACGGCCTGCCCTTGGCCCGAGGGGTGCGTGTCCCGCTGATCCTCATTTCGCCCTTCGCGCGAACCCATGTCGTATCCCACGTCGAGGGTGACCATAACTCGGTGATCGAAACGATCAACGACATCTTCGGACTGCCGGCCCTGTCCAGCCTTCCCGACGAAGCGCAGGCCCTCGAGGCGGGGAACTCCCCCGACTTCAACAAGTTCGCTCCGGCCGGATTCGAACAGAAGTTCCTCGGTCCGCGGGACATGAACTCCTCCATCACCGATAGTCTGTTGTCGGGCTTCGACCCGATGCGGCTGTCGGGGAAGTCGAAACCCCTCCCGGCCTCTTTCGCGATAATTCCCGACGATATCGTGAACACGCTTCCCCACTATGGCGGACATGGCCTCGGCGCCATAGACATCGTTCCCGAGGACGTCCGCCAGGACATCAAAAATCCGATTCCTGAAGGATTCAACCCCTTGCCGAGTACCTATCCGAGCGCGAACTGAGGATCTGGCAAAGGAAGCTGCATGCGACTTCTCCCATTATTGATGCTTGCAGTCGGCCTCTGGTCATGGATGGTCCCGGCCTCGGCGGAGTCGGTCCTCGAGCGGGTCAAAGAACGAGGCGTCCTCTACTGCGGCGGTGTCGCTCGTCCGGGGCTGGCCGAGCAGAGCGTCGGGGCGGGCTGGCATGGACTGGAGATCGACATCGGGCGCGCGATCGCCGCAGCTGTCCTGAGCTCACCCGACAAGGTCGAGTTTCACGCCTATGCTACCGACGGGGATTTCGCCGAAGGAGCGGCATCGGATGACCTGCTCTTCCTCACTGGTTCGGAAATCTCGGACCACCACCTCGCCGGCCTGATCGTTCCCGGCCCTGCGGTCTTCGTGGAATCCCAGGGGGTCATGGTGCCCGGCGACTCGGATATCCGGCAACTAAACGACCTCAAGAACCGATCGATCTGTTTCTATATCGGCAGCCCTTCCGAAAACGAACTGAACGCATATGCGCAAAGCGCCGGGCTGAACGTCTTTCGTCGTCCCTTCTCCGAGGTCGGCGAAATGGTAGACGCCTACGCGGCGCGGAACTGCGACGCCATCGCCGGCGAGGTCACGGATCTGGCGGCTATCCGCGAGGAGGAAGAGGTCCGGCGCCTCGCGAGCCGGATCCTTCCCGAAACCCTGTCCGACTTTCCCGTACTCGTCGCCACCGGGACCTCCGACGCGCAATGGTCCAGCCGCGTCGTCTGGACCGTGTACACACTGATCAGCGGCGAGCGTCAGGAAAGCCCCTGGCATGCGGGCGGCGCCGGGGCCATGCCCGTGGACGCGCCCGAGCTGGGTCTGCCGAAAGGATGGCAGGGCGCTGTCCTCAAAGCGGTAGGGAATTACGGAGACATCTTCCGCCGCAATCTTGGGGCCGGATCGGCCCTGAACCTCGAGCGCGGCATACATGTCGATCGCGTCGAGCAGGGATTTCTGGTGAGCCCTGTTCTCGACTGAGGCATTAGCGGCCGGTCAGGGCAGTATTGCCAACTCCCGGCTTTCCTCGATCCGGAAGAAGGACAAGGCGGTGTCGAGGGACTGGGCCTGGCTCGTGAGTTCCTCGGAGGAGGTGGCCAGGGCCTCGGATATCGACGCGTTCTGCTGGATGACCCTGTCGAGTTGGCTTATCGCCGAGGCGACCTGCTCGACGCCGATGTTCTGCTCCCGACTCGCGCTCGAGATCTCGAGCATGAGTTCGGCCGTCTTTTTGATGTCGGGGACCATGTTGCCTAGCAGGCCCCCCGCCTTCTCGGCGACCGCCATCGACTCCGATGACATGACCGATATCTCGCCGGCAGCCTTCTGCGAGCGCTCGGCAAGTTTTCGCACTTCGCTGGCCACGACGGCGAAGCCCTTGCCCACGTCGCCGGCGCGCGCCGCCTCGATGGCGGCGTTGAGGGCAAGGAGGTTCGTCTGCCTGGCTATCTCCTCGATGATCGAGATGCTCGAGGCGATGTTTTTCATGGCCTGGACGGTCGCCGCCACCGCCTTGCCCCCCTCCTCGGAGTCTTGCGCGGCCTTGCGCGAGAGGCTCTCTGTCTCCATGGAGTTGTCGGTGTTCTGCTTGTTCGCCGCAGCCATCTCCTCCATGGAGGCGGACACTTCCTCGGCGCTCGCCGCCTGCTCGCTGGAGCCTTGCGAGAGCGCCTGAGCCGTCTCGCTAATCTGCCTGGACCCGGCGCTTACGTTCTCGGCCGTGGCCTGGATCGTGCGCAGCGTACCGCGAAGGCTGTCGCGCATCGACTTCAGGGAGCGGCATATGTCGCCTATCTCGTCCTTTCTCGCCAACAGCGCTCCCTCCGCCTCGATGGTGAGATCCCCCTTGGCGACCGCAGCTATCAGCTCAAGGAGCCTCTTGATCGCCGCCACGAGAGGCCCCGTGACTCCAAGAAGAACGATGAGTATGACCGCGAAGACGACAGCGGCGAGACTGGCAAGCAGGATAGTCAGGGTCGCGGTCTCGCCCCTGGAGTACGAGTCCGTAAGCGTGAGTTCGGCCACTCCGATTTTATCGCCTCCGTGCGCGATATCCGCCTTCTTCACGATAAGGTTGGGCGGCTTCTTGTCGGCCTCGAGCTTGGCCACGGAATTCCCCTTGGCGTCCAATATCTCGATCGCCACCACCTCGCGGATCTTGCGGAAGGAACCGAGGCTCTGATCCAGGCCCTGGGTGTCGAAGTTCCACAGATAGACGCTATTCACCGTCGCGGCCATGGAGGTCAGGTTGTCGGCGTAGGTCAGGAGCTCCGCTCCCTTCTTCCTGGACTGGTCCAGGGAGAGGTAGACGATAAAGGCTGCGAAGCTTACGAAGAAGACGATAATGATGGGCAGGAGCAGTTTGCCGCGAAGCCTCATGACGTCCCTCCTTTGCATTGGGAGTTCAGGCTCGGCCTTTGGCTCGAATAAAAGTCTAGGCACGGGCGCAAGCTTGTCAAGGGCGAGGCATATTCCCCGATCGAGCGGAATGCCGACAAAATATCTTGTAGCTCGGATGGATTGGCTCCATTATTTATTGATAAAAAGCGAGTTATTTACATATTATCGCTTATTGATAGCGTATACTTTCAGTTGTCCCTTGCAGGTCCCTCCCTCGGGCATAATACTAAATTTATACGAGGAGCCAAGGCGACGCATAAGTCGCGCTAGGTCAACGGATAAGGTCGAGGGAGGTGCATATCATGTGCAGGTCAAGGGCAACCATCCTTTCGTGCTTAATCCTTTTCGCTTCGTCGGCGCTATTCTCCCTGGGCGGATCCACGGATCTCACGGCCAGTCTCGCCAATCTACCGGGGCTCGCCGATTCGCCGGATAAGGGCACTTTCGTCGAGCTCGTAAAAGCTATCGGCGATGTTTATACGGAAGGGAAGATCACAATAGAAGTTTTCCCATTCGCGCGTTCCGTAAACAATGTCCTTACCGGCCTCGCCGATTTCCATATCCCGACGGTTAGGAATCCCATGGTCGACCAAGCCAAACTGCCTTATGGAACCGTGAAGGTCCCTATGGGCTCGGTAACCTTCGTGATTTATTCCAACTCGGCCAGTTCCATCTCAAAAAAAATGCTGGATGACGCGATAGCCGGCGGTAAGAATTTCCCTTACAAGATCGACTTGCCGGGTGGCATCGAGAATCAATTCCCCTTTACCGGTACACCGACGAATGACCTGGAACATTCCTTGAGGAAGCTTTCGGCAGGCAGGATCGACGCGCTCATCTGGGCTCAGGAGGAAGTCGATGCCACGCTGAAGGCATTGAAGCTCAAGAATATCCATAGGGAATTTTGGACAAACTTCGATGACGCAATCATCATCCCCAAAGGAGCCGAAGGCGATAAATTGGATCGAATACTTTCCGACGCCCTGACCGCGTTGAAAAAAAGCGGCAAGCTCGAGGCCCTTCATTCGAGAGTCCACCATTCGTATGATACCTGGCAGCCGGCCGAAATGGGCTGGTGAAGCAGGCGCAGGATACTCCTGCGGCAAGAAACCGAATGCTCTTCAGGCCGGGAAAACCACCCTTGCGACGACACCGTTATGCGTGCTTTCGGTTCGGCATTCGCCGCCAAGCTGTTCGGCCAGGCTTTTCACCAGGCGGATGCCTATCGATCGGCGCTTCCCTTCCTCAAGCTCCAATAGCGGAGCCCCGATGCCGTCATCGCTGACAGTCAGCGATACCTTATTATTCCCGGTACCGGCCATAGTCACCGTGACCGTTCCGGAACGGTCATCCGGGAAGGCATGTTTGAGCGCATTGACGACAAGTTCGTTGATGAGGAGTCCGCAGGGCACCGCCTTTTCAAGCGGCAAGCGAATATCCTCAACGGACACGACAAGCTTTATTTTCAATGGATCGACCGCGTATGCGTCGAGTAGATGCGCGCACAGATGACTCACGTAGGAGGGAAACTCCACGGAAGCGAAATTATCGGACTGGTATAGAATTTCATGCACGAAGGACATGGACCTGACGCGGGTCTCCATGTCGACGAGCGCGAGGTTCATTTTCGAGGGAGTGTCGTCTTCGCTCAGCTGCAGGTTTATGAGGCTGCATATGATTTGCAGATTGTTCTTGACGCGGTGATGGACCTCCTGCAAAAGTATTTCCTTTTCCGCGAGCGACTGCATGAGCGCTTGCTCCGCCCTCACGCGCTCGGACATGTCCACGGTCGAGATAAGAACGCGGGACCAGGTTTCCTCGTAGCCGGGCATTATGCTCAGCTTGAAATATACGAAAATGCGCGCGCCCTGAGCGTTAAGATGCACGGATTCGCCTTCAAAGCTGTTGCTGCCCCTAGCGAGGGCGATGAACTCCGGGCGCAAGGCAGAGAGGCCCTCTTCGCTGAAGACCTTGGATAGGCTCTTAAGTACATCCGCCTTCTCGCTGTAGCCGAGCAGCTTGAGCGTAGCGCGATTGATATCGCGCACCTTCACGAGCGAGGCGAATTCCGCCAAGCGCTCGGGAGGCTCGAAAAAGGCCGCCCAGTCGCCGACTCCGGCCGCCCGTGCCTCATCGATGAGATGCTTGACCCCGGAGAAGTCCTCCTCCCAGATCGCTATTGGGGAATTATCGAAGAAGCTCCGCAGAAGCTCCCATTCGCGAATGGCCCTGTCAGTCGTATGGGGCAGGTCCTTTAACGTCGCTACCGACTTCACGATATAGTCGAACGCGCCATCTTTAATAGCCTCGACGGCTCTCCTCTCGTCGCCAAAGCTTGTCATCACGATGACAGGGATGTCCGACATATCGCCGCGCTTAAGGAGCGTCGTGCCGTCGCCATCGGGAAGGAGCATGTCCGTGATCACGAGTTGGGGTCTATCGCTCCGAATGACGTCGTAGGCCCCTTCGAGATTAGTCACGATCGTCATTCTATACCGGAGGGCTTGCTCGTTGAACACCCTGAGGATGAACGCGGCATGCGCTTCATCGTCCTCCACGACGAGGATGTGGAGAGGAAGATTATTCACAGGTGTCCTCTAGGCGATGACACTTTATGCTCCCGCTCACACGTGTTGATTCCAGTCGAGCCAGTAGACGTGGAGGTCATGCATGAGCTTGGCGAATTTCTCGAAGTCCACCGGCTTGACGAGATAGCTGTTGGCGTAGCCCTCGTAGGCCTTCACGAGATCGATTTCCGCCGCGGACGTCGTCAGGACCACGACGGGAATAAGCCTGAGATCCGTATCGGCCTTTACTTGCTTAAGGACTTCGAGCCCGTCCACCTTGGGAAGCCTCAGGTCGAGGAGGACTACGTCGGGAGCAGGATGGATAGCGGAATCGATAAATGCGCCTCTATGGAAAAGGTAATCAAGCGCGGATTCCCCATCCTGTACGTGATGGATCGCCTTATCTAGGCGATGCTCGGCGAAGCTTCGGATCACAAGCTCGGCATGATCGAGGTTGTCCTCTACCAGGAGCACATTGAATCGTTTCTCCTTCATACGAGCGACTCCTTATTCGCTTTTGACGACGCGAGAGTCGGGGAAGGTAAAGCAGAAGGTCGACCCCTTGCCGAGACCCTCGGATTCCACCCAAATGCGTCCTCCGTGCACCTCTATTATCCTTTCCGCAATGGCAAGCCCCATCCCCGTGCCTTCGGTGTTGGGATCGAGCCGTTCGAACAGCCTGAAGACCTTCGAGTGATAGTGCGGATCTATGCCGATGCCGTTGTCGCGCACGTAAAATACCGTCTCAGTACCATCCGCCCTCGAGCCGATCTCAATTCTCGGTTTTTCCTGCCCGCCCATAAACTTAACGGCGTTGTCGACGAGATTCTCCACCGCTTCGCGAAGCCTTGTGATGTCGCCGAAAACCACAGGCAGGCCGCGGGCTAGGTCGACTTCGATGTCCCGCTCCCGCAGGCGCCCTTCGACAAGGGCAACGGCTTCCTTCGCGACCTGCTCGAAGGGGGATTCCTCTTGGACGTTCGCGATGCGCCCGATTCGCGAGAGCTCGAGCAACTCCAGGAGGAGCGATTGCATCTTGTCTGCGGCGGACGTAATGCGGTCGAGGTCCTTGGCGAAGTCTTCGAAGTTTCCCTCGCGTGCCTCTTTTTCAAGATACCCGAGGAAGCCTTTGATCGTTATTAGGGGACTCTTAAGGTCGTGAGAGACGGTGTAGGTGAATCTCGCGAGCTCCGCGTTCTTCGATTCAAGCTCCGCGATGAGTTTTTTTTGCTCCGCTTCCGCTGCCTTTAAGACGGTGATGTCTTCAAGGCTGCCTTCGTAGCAGAGCGCCCGTCCTTCGCTATCGGTGACGACATGGGCGTTGTTTCGTACCCAGCACGTTGCGCCGTCGGTTCGCTGAAGACGGAACTCGAAATTTCGCAACGAGCTTTCGCTTTCAAGCGTCGATTCCCAGTGGTCATAATCCTGTCGATTCGCATACAGGTCGGCGAGCTCGATATCCGAAAGCTCGGCGCGGTCCCCGAAGCCGAGCAGGGCGATCAGGGCGGGGTTCGCATCGACGAAGCGGCCGTCAGGCGTCGTGCGATACAAGCCGGTCGGTACGCCGTCGTACAGCTCGCGGTAATGCGCCTCGCTGCTCTGAAGATCGTCATAGAGCGTCTTCAGCTTTTCGGCCATCTGGTTGAAGGCTTTCCCGAGGGCGCTAATCTCGTCTCTATTGATGATCTCCGCGCGGCTGGAGAAGTTGCCGCCGGCAAAGACATTTACGACCTTGCTCAGTTCGATCACGCGACTGGAGACGAGACGATCCACGGCGATAAACAGTGCTAAAGCGATCAACACTCCGATGATGGCGGAAGATAATGAGATCGTGAGCATGCGCGAAACAAGGTCCGATTTGACGTTCCTGTCGGTCGAGAATACAGTGACATTCCCGAGGACTTCAGAGCCGTGAAGCACTTTCGCTTGACGCGCCATGAAGGCGGAGCTCCCAAGACTGTTTATTTCTTCGGGCTTGAGGCTCTTTATTACCGTTCCGCCGTTCCTGGCGCCGTCCGCGCGCCCCAGCGATACGTACATGGTATCATCTTCGCTCCGAAGGATGATTGCGAGGACATCAACGTCCCTAAGCTCGCTTTCAATGATCAGCGAGCAGTCGTGCAGCGAAAAATTCCACAGTTGATTGCTAAGTGTCAGGGAGAGACGGTCGCAAACCATCTCGGTCTTTTGCTTCAGATGCGCGTATAGGTACGTTGAGTAGAAGGAATAAGAGACCACCGAAATGGCGAGGCAGACTAAGAAGGAAATGCTGATTACGATGAAGATGAACTTTCCCCGAATCAAGCCTTTCACCGTATTCCTCCGGGCGACATAGGAAATCCTCTGCCTCGCCGCGGCAGCTTATTCGACGCGACGCGCGTTGACCTCCTTGGTAGAGAGAAGGCCGCTAGGATCGATGAACGCAATCATTGGATTTTCGATCCGGACTACCCCCTTTACGTACCGCTCACATATGCTAGTCGTCTTGCCGCACAATAGTTGCCGCGCATATTCAAGCATGAGCCTTCGGCGGGAATGAAAGGTCCGAAGCGAGTCGGTCGAGGATGTTGTGCTTGAAGTTTGATCATCTCGACCAGGGGCCATCTTCAAGTCTATGCGTTCCCGAGGCGTCGTCAAGAGCGCTGAGATATGGGGGTACCCGCTCCCCGAAAAGGCTGAAAGCTAGAGTATCTTAAACAATGATGAACGGCATACAAGGACGAATGAGAGTAGCGCCTCGCCTTCTAGAGCCGAATAAGGTCCTGATCTCCGTCATCCTCGGCGCGCTCGGATTCGCCGGGTCTTTCTTCACTCTGAATTTCAGCGTCCCGCCATTTTCCCTCTCCATCAATTGCTTCGATTTCCTGCCGCTTCTCGCATAGATACATGCGGGGCTTGAGGCAAAGGCGCCCGGCTTTTTGGAATCATCCCCCTGGAATCCCAAGGCCGAGCTGGCCATGTCCGCCTCCACGCTGCAAGGCATCGTGATCAAGGGCAGCTCGCGATGCGCCCGACAAGAGAAAGCGAAACGAGCCCCGGCCTCACGGTGGTCCTCGTCTTTCCAGCCCCGTCGGGCGCTTCTAGTAATGGAAATAAGCGCTAAAGAATTGCGAAGGAAATTACCGTCGAGGAATATGTTCGAGAAAAAAGAAAGAGGAGAACAATTTGATTATCGATACTGACGTCCTCATTTGGGAATTGCGCGGCAATCAAAGAGCTCAAGATATATCCCAAATATGCAGATTAAGAAATTCGTCCCATGATCCGGCCCGATAGAAATGAAGCGAGTTCACCAATCAGAGCGCTAACCATACCGCAGGATCATCGGACCGAGATTCCCAGGCCTTTCCCGTCGGCCTTCTTCCACGACGATCCGCTCCAGTTTTAGATATCGCCGTCCGCGCCGGCTTTGGAAACCAGGCTGATGATCCAAACGGATCCGTCGGATCCGACGCCTATGTCCTTCGCCAAGCCGGGCATCTGGGTCCAACTGCCGCCCGGGCCCTCGGTGATGCGGCGGTAGATCGCGCCGCCCGAATTAACCACCCAAGGACTGCCGTCGGGCGCCACTGCGACACGTATCGCCCCGCCGTCGATCTGCGCCCATCCCGACCCGGTCCAAAAGAAGATGCCGCCGTCGCCGGCGCTTGCGCCGATGACCCAGACGGAACCGTCGGCCCCGACGCCGATGTCTTGCGCCGCTCCCGGCATTCTCCGCCAACTGCCGTCCACGCGGCGAAAGATCTCCTTCCCGGAATTTACCATCCAGGGGTTACCGTCGGGCGCCACGGCGATGCGTGCGCCGGCGCCGTCGACCTTCGTCCACCCTGATCCGTTCCAAAAGGAAATATCGCCATCGGCTCCCGGCGAGGTCCCGGCACCGGTGATCCAAACGGATCCGTCGGCCCCGACGCCGACATCCTGCGCCTCGCCCGGCATTTTTTGCCAACTGCCGCCGTTGCGGCACGAGATTTCCCCCTTCGATGAGACCACCCAGAGGGTGCCTTGCTTGGAAACGAAGGGTTTTGCCGCGGCCTTGGCGTAGGCGAAGGCGACGCTCGTCGTCTTTCCTTTCTGCACGACGGCCTCCCGGGTCTCCACGTGCCCGTCGGCGTAGCGCATCTCGAGGCTCCGATCGCCTACCTCGACCGAGTCGAGCTTGGCCAATTCCCCCGCTTCGATGTTACCTTGCTCCTGACCATCCAGGTACAAGGTCCCCGCTATCGACGCGGTGACCGACAGACTGCCGTACAATCGAGTCACGCTGAGCGTAGGCGCGGCGGGCGAAGGAGTCTTGTTCGCCGATGTCATCGGCCGGGAATCGGGCTGCGCGGCCGCCTTCCCCCCGGCCAGAAAGACGGGATGGGTCATGTTTTCGTATAGCGCGGGCTTTTGCTTGTCGGCGGTCTCGCGGCGGACCTGCGCATTCACGTCGAACAGGATGTCGGTGAGGGACTCGCGACGCTCGATGTTCTTCAGGAGGGCCGCGGTGAATGTGCCGTTTCTCCCGCCGCCGTCCTCCGCCTTCTCGTTCTCGGCTGTCGCGTAGACGATGATGCTATCCGGGGGCTTTTGCCCCAGGACGGCCAGGCCGCGGTCGATGCCACGCGATACTGCCTTGAAGGGGTTGTCGCGGCAGGCGTCGAGGAAGATCACGTTCGTCTTCGCGCCCGCTTCGTTCATTCGCCCGGTGATCCGGGAAAGGGATATGCATTCGTCGGGGACGTCGTCCTTCACGGCGACCTCGGCGCTCACCGGCACGAGATAATTCTCGCCGTCGAGCTGGACGCCGTGCCCCGAGTAGAAAAAGAGAGCGACGTCGGCCCCCTGAATGGCCTTGTTGAAATCGTCGATCAGGCCGCGCATAGCCTTCCTGTCGAGATCGGTCTGTACCAGGACCTTGAACCCCATCCGCTGGAGGGCAGCCGCTATGTCGGTCGCGTCGTTGACGGGATTCTGCAAGGGCTGGACAGCGCGATAGGCCGAGTTTCCGATCACGAGAGCCACTTTCTTATCTTGGGCGGCGATGTCGATGGCATTGAGGAGAAAAAGGACGACTGCGAGGATAACGATCAGAAGACGGGAGGAACGCATGGAAGCCTCCGATTTTTTATCCCTTCATCCGCGATTCTACAATGACATCCCTCGTCGTCAAGACATATTTTATCCACCCCCCGAGCAGAGGGTACGAGCCCTTTGCGAGAAATCTCTCGACGGCTCTTGATTTCATGCATATCTCTGACTATTGTCAGAAATATGGATGAGATAGCTCAGATTCGGCGATTCAACCGCACCGTGACGCGCCGCCTCGGCGTGCTTGAAGACCATTTCCTCGGAAGAAACCGCTCGATCGGCGCCTCGCGGGTCCTGTTCGAGATCGGTTTGTCGGGGATCGATGTCCGGGAGCTGCGCCAGCGCCTCGAGCTGGACTCGGGATACGCGAGCCGTTTATTGAGGTCCCTCGAAGCGGAGAAACTGGTCCAGGTCGATCGATCGGAGCGCGACGCCCGCGTTCGCTTCGCGCGTCTGACCGCAGCCGGCCAGGGGGAGCTCGCGACCCTCAACCGCCTCTCCGACGAGGTCGCCTCATCGATGCTCGACCGTCTGAGCGAAAAGCAGCGGCAGCTGCTGACCGAGGCGATGGGCACCGTCGAGCGACTTTTAGGGGTGAGCTCCATCACGATCGCTGTCGAGGAGCCATCGGGCAGGCGGGCGCAGGACTGCATTGCTCGCTACTTTGCCGACCTTGATGAGCGCTTTGAGGGCGGCTTCAATCCGGGGATAAGCAATTCTGCCACGGAAAAAGAATTGACGCCGCCCGACGGCTATCTCGCCATTGCCGATCTGTTCGGCGAGGCGGTGGGCTGCGGGGCGCTGAAATGCCACCCCGACTACGGCGAAATCAAGCGGATGTGGGTCTCTCCCTCGGAACGCGGGCTCGGTCTGGGCCGAAAAATCCTGCAGTTCCTCGAGGATCTCGCCCGGCAGCGGGGGCTGCCCTTGCTGCGGCTCGAGACAAATAAGGCACTGATCGAGGCGCAGGGACTGTACAGAAACTCGGGTTACCGGGAGGTGGATCCTTTCAACAGCGAGCCCTACGCCCACCACTGGTTTGAGAAGAAGCTGGGTTGAATTATGGGGCGTGGGGATCAAATGATAAAAGCGATTCTTCGCAGGTAGCCGTTGCTCGCGGTGGTCGAAGAGGAGATTGGCAGTGTCACGGCAGATGGCACCTATGATGGGGCTCCAACCTATGGTCGGCCCGACGATCCGTTGTCCCTGATGGCTTCGCGATCTAATCAGAATTCTTCAAAAGAATCATCGGTTGAGTCTTTGTGGATCGTGATCGCCCTTGTGCCAGCTTTTTGCTTGTGTGGTGGCGGCAAGGGATCATGCGTCTGAGTAACGCTCCCCCCATTAGCCATCTTTTCCTGCCCTACCGCGGGCCGAGAAGGCGAGGATGATGCGGAAAGCTTGAAGATTGCCACCGCCGCCTGCAGCTCGATCGCCTGTCCGGACAGCTCCTCCGAGGACGAGGCCAGCGCATCGGAGGTCGAGGCGTTTTGCTGGATGACTCGGTCGAGCTGACCTATTGCCGAGGTGACTTGCTCGACGCCGGTGCTTTGCTCCCGGCTCGCGCTAGATATCTCGAGCATCATCTCGGCCATTTTTCTAATATCGGGGACGATGCTGCCCAACAGAGACCCGGCTTTCTCGGCGACAGCCATCGACTCCGATGACATAACGGATATTTCGCTTGCCGCCTTCTGCGAGCGCTCGGCGAGCTTCCTCACCTCCGAGGCCACGACGGCGAAGCCTTTACCCACATCCCCGGCTCGCGCCGCCTCGATGGCAGCGTTCAGGGCCAGGAGATTGGTCTGCCTGGCTATCTCCTCGATGATCGAGATACTGGAGGCGATGTTCTTCATAGCCTGGACGGTTTCTGCCACCGCCCTGCCCCCCTCCTCCGCGTCCTGGGCCGCTTTTCGCGAGAGGCTTTCAGTCGCCATCGAGTTTTCGGTGTTTTGTTTGTTCGTCGCGGCCATTTCCTCCATAGAGGCGGATACTTCTTCGGCGCTGGCCGCCTGCTCGCTGGAGCTTCGTGAGAGAACCTGAGCGGTCCCGCTAATTTGGGCGGAGCCGTCGTTCACGTTCTCGGCCGTAGCCTGAATTGTGCGCAGCGTACCGTGAAGGCTGTCGCGCATCGACTCTACAGAACGACATATGTCGCCTATCTCGTCCTTCGTCGCGAGCAGCGTGGCATCCGTTTCCAGGGAGAGATCGCCCTTGGCGATCTCTCCTATCATCTTGAGCAGTCTCTTGATTGCCGACACGATCGGACCCGTAACCCAGAGAAGGACGCCGAGCACGATCGCGAAGATAACGACAGCGAGCACGGCCAGCTGGATCGTGAGGGCTGCGATTTCTCCCCTTTCATACGAGTCTGTAAAGGTGAGTACGATCACTCCGATCTTATCTCCATCGTGCGCAATATCAGCCTTCTTTACAATTAAGTTGGGAGGCTTCTTCTCGGCTTCGAGTTTGGCCACCGAAAGCCCCGCGGCGTCCAGCACGTCGATCCCCACCACTTCGCGAATCTCGCGGAAGGAACCGAGACTTTGATTCAAACCCTGAGTATCGACGTTCCACAAGTAAGCACTGTTTACAGTCGCGGCCAGGGTGGTCAAGGTGGTGGCGTAGTTCTGGAGCTCTGCGTCTTTTTCCCTAGACTGGTCCAGGGACAGGTAGACGATGAACGATGCGAATCCCACCAGGAAAACAATGATGATGGGAACCAGTAATTTACCGCGAAGCCTCACGGCGTCCCTCCTTCGACACAGTTACGGTTGCCACTCGATGTATTTTGAGGCTCCGGCAGCGTATGGACCGATGATCGTCTGGTATTTGCCGTTAGCTTTCAGTCTTGCCATGCCGTCGGTTATCATCGCGTCCATAGGTCCGCCGCGCCCGCCTTTCTGGAGCAGGCATACTCCGCTGAAGGTGTCATAGTATTGCCTGGCAATGTTCTTCAGGCCGAGGCGCTTCAGCGCGGGGTCGGACGATCCCTGCGAAAATAGGAAGCCGTCTATCGCGCCAGAATCCACTTTCTGGAGACTGGCATCGATGCTGGTCGAAGGCGTTGCCGCAAAAGCGAAGTGGCCGACATGGGCGACATCGGTCTCTATCTTGTAGCCCTTCGCGTTGCCCGACTTGAGGTCAACTGCACTTATAGGCTTGGCCTTGTTGGTATATAGCACGAAAACGATTTTTATGATCTCGGCGCTCGAGTAGTCGAAAGCGAGGGCAGACCATTTTTTCTGATCCGGTATCTGTACGGCCGAGCATTCGATATCCGCTTGTTTGTTCTCAATCAGATACACGGCTCGCGCAAACGGAACTATTTGCAGGGATATGGTCTTCCCGCTGGAATCGACTATTGCCTCAATGATTTTCTTGAATGTATCCGTAGCCATCGGAGAGAGTTGCGGTACAACGGCCTTCAGTTCCTGCGCGAAAAGACTGGATAAACCGATAAGCGACACGGCGATAACCAGTGATAACCTTTTCCTCATAGCTTCCCTCCAGTATTCCGTTGCAGTGTAAATTGACCGGGAGATCCCACACCACCGGGGCCCAGATTAGGTCGCGATTGAGCTTGGGCAAGGCTCCGATATAAGTCTATGCACGATACAATAAGTTTCAAACGAGATTTTTATGCAAAGCGATGTTTGCCGACTCATTTTCCACCGCCTAGGCGATAAGATATTAGGGGCATCAGCCATTGATTGGTCGAAGGTCGATTGAAGGCATTTCGATCGATCGATTGATTTATAAACAATACTTTAACTGATTACAAGTCATTCCAGTTTTTATTCTCATTTTTCTCGACTGTAAATATATCATAGAGCTTCGGACTTCCATGCGGGTAGGGTTCATGGTATCCGCCAAGCGAAGGTTCCCTCTCCGAACGAATAATGATCGGCTAGGACGAGGCGTGGGGCATCATGGAGCGAGCGGTCTGTCGAAGGTCGCTAGGAAGCGATTCCCGCTGGCGGGAAGCCCTTTGACAATCGTCGCGCCGTCGAACTCAAGACCTAAGGGGGAACAGGCTATGCCTTGAGGGCCTTCTTCAGGAGAGCCGATTCCCCCGGGTAGGCCCGGGCGAACTTCTCCCCGTTCTTAGCGGTCCCGGGCAGGAGACCGTAGTGCATGGGCGCGGTGATTGTCGCGCCGAGCCCGCAGGCGGCCTCGACCCCCGCCTTTACGCCGAAGCCCACGAACCCCGCGATGGGCAAGAAGGCCAGGTCGGGTCTCATCCCGACCAACTCGGCCGCGGAATCGGAGTCGCCGCCGTGGTAAACCCGAAATCCGTCGAAGGAGAGGAGGTAGCCGACCCATTCCTTGGACCGAGGGTGGGGAAAGCCCCGGCGGTTGTAGGCCGGGAAGGTCTTCACCTCGACCTCGTCGATGACAGCCTCTTCCCCCACGGCCATCACGCGCGTGGCGACGGCCGCCAGGTCCTTCGGCCCCACCACCTGGGTCTCGGGCTTCCGGATTTTCCCGATGGCCCGGGGATTATGGTGATCGCCGTGGGGATGGGTCAGGAAGACGTAGTCGGCGGGTAAGGGATCGGCAGGCAGGGAAAACGGGTCGATGTAGATCCTCTTGCCCGCCGCGGTGGTGATGAGGAAACCCGACTGCCCGAGCCACAGGACTCGGTTCGCCAGGAACTTGCGCAGCTCTTGAACGTCCATCGGGTTCCCCTCCCTCAATCATGCGCGATATCGATTTTTTCCGATAAGGGCAAAAAGCCGGAGTTCGCTTCGATCGTCTCCGAGGAATTTTTTCGATCGAGTTTCTTGCACACCTTGAAATAGACCCATAACGCATTCAACAACAACAATGCGCTCGTAATGGGAAATACATATCTGATGCCCAGATAGGCAGCCACCTGCCCGCCCAGGACGGCACCGCCAAATACACCCAGGTACATCGCCGACATGTTGAAGCCGAAGACCCTGCCCGTGTGAGAATCCGGCGTGATTCTCTTGATCAGGCTGTTGACCGAAGGAACGAGCCCTCCCGTCGTCAGGCCCAACAGAAAGCGGAGGCCCATCAATTGCCAGGTGGTCGTCACGAAGGCCTGCGGTATGAATATGAGGCCTGCGGCGACAAGGGCGACCAGCATGACTTTCTGGGGTCCCACTTTATCCGAAAGTTTCCCCAGTCTCGGGGCGGCGATTATATTCGCCAGTCCCGAGGCCGAGAATACCATCCCGGCCAAAAATGCGATATGACTGGTGTTTTTCGACAACTGGGTGACATATACCGTCACGATCGGCTCCACGGAGTAGAGCGCCACGCTCAATACGAACGAAGTCACGAACATGGTGACGATCAGGCTTTTTTCGGGAACGGTCTTCCAAACTTCCCTTATCCCGAGCGTCTTTTTATCCTGACGGACGAAGGATTCCCTTATGAACAAAGCGGCCGTGACAAAGGAGACCAGCAGCAGCGCGCCCGTTATGAAAAAGATATTTTGCAAACCGAACTTGTCTCCGATATAGCCGCCGATCATCGGTCCGAGCAAACCACCCGCGATATTCGCCGTCGAAAGCGTGCCCAGAGCCCAGCCGGCGTGATCCCTGTCCGTCTGGGTCGCGATCAATGTGGTGCAGGCCGTGCTGTAACCAGCCACGGCGCCGAGCCCTACCCTCAGTCCTATCAGCACATATACGTTCGGCGCGAAACCCATGCTGCCTATGATTATCGCCATGCCGAGGCTCGCTCTCAGAAGCATGGGTTTTCGCCCGTATTTGTCGGCGGCATGACCCCAAATCGGCGAGAAAATGGCCGAGACGATGAAGGTAATGCCGAAAGCGAATCCAGTGAATTGCGCGATCAGAGCCGCGTTGTCGACTCCCAGACGCTTTATGTAAAGCGGCAATACCGGCGCGATCTGACTCATGCCCACACTTGCTATGAAAATCCCGAACCAGCAAACGACCAAGTTCCTTTTCCAAATCGGCATGAACGCGAGCCCTCCTATCCCTTCACCGTCGGTCACGATTCCACGAGGCGCTTGATGATTTCGCCGGCCGCGAACAGCGTTTTTTGCTCATCTTTGTCGAGCTGGGCAATGGCCTGCGCCAGCCATGTCCACTTCTCGTCGCTGGCGACTTTCCGCACGGCAGCACCCTCGGCCGTCAGCTTTAGAATTATTTGACGACCATCGGTCTGGTGCGGCCTGCGTTCGACCAGGCCCATTCCCTCGAGCGCCGATACGATGGTCCGCATCGACTGCGGCTTCATCCTTTCCGCTCGCGCCAGGTCGGCGGTCGTCGAAGGCCCGCCTTTCTCGATGCGGGCCAATACGGTCATTTGCGCCCAGGAAAGGTCGTTCGAGGCGATCGCGGCGCGCACACGCCGCTTCAAAAGCCCGATCGCCGTCATGAAATTCATCACCTTGGCGTCGAAGGACTTGTCTTGCATGAAATGAAGATACTATATAGACAGGTATACTGTCAAGATTGACTTGCAATTCGGCCGGGGATGCCCAATTCCTCGCGGGCGCCCGCACCGAGGGCGCTCCATCCCCGTAGAGGATTCCCCGGTTCGACATTGCCATGAAAACGATTAAGAGACAATGAAAATATCGCTTGAAAGCGGATATTGCAGCGCCACACTATGGAAAAAAGAACCGGGATAGGCGATAATCGAAGCGATCGGAGGTCGGCATGCCGGAATTTGAATGGAAAAGGCAATACAACCTTGGGATTTCGGCTATCGATACGCAACACCAAGTCATTATGGACAGATTCAATAGCCTGTATGATGCCATTGCAAAGGGTGAAAGCAAAGAAGTAATCGTCCTGCTTATCGAAGACCTCATGAATTACTCTCAACTGCATTTTCACGATGAAGAAGAGTTATTCCAGAAAACATCCTATCCAAAAATCGATGAGCAAATAAGGGCACATGAATACTTCAGGTCCAGAGCCAATGCGTTTCATGATGCCTATCTGAAGGATTCCATGATAGACCCATTGCGGATCGTGCAATTCCTCAAAGATTGGATTGAAAATCATCTCATGAGCTTGGATATGGACTACAAAGAGTTCATGGAGCGCGTCGAGGCATTGCGGAAAATAGCGGGACAATAGTATCGATCAAATATTACTTATCCGACAATACGTCTCGAATGAATGAGGTCTTCATGCCCTACAAACGCGGTATGATGGATATTCACTTTTTCGATCGTATCAAGTAAAGGCGCAACCCCCTCATTCGCTTGATTGAAATATCTTACCACGGTTGGACAGAATTGATCGCCGATATGATTATTCAGTTCCTCGAATCCCACCTCATAGCTGCTTCCTTTTCGATATGACCTATCTGAAGTGATCGCATCAAAGGAATCGGCGACGGCGATTATCCGCGATTCGATCGGGATATTCTCTCCCTTTAAATTGCTTGGGTAGCCTTCCCCGTCAAACCTCTCATGATGATGGAGGACAAGAATTTCAATTTCCTTGAATAGATCTATTTTATTGAGAATGTTATAGCCAATAAGAGAATGCGATTGCATTTGGATAAGCTCCTCTTTGGAAAGCTTTCCTTCTTTATTCAACACGATATCCGCGACTCCAATTTTACCTATATCATGAAGGTGTGCCGCAATATGTATTTTATCGATTTCATCTTGAGGAAGTTTCATCTCTGCAGCAATGAGGACGGATAAAGCCGCTACCCGCTCCGAATGAGAATAGGTATAGGGATCACGCGCATCAAGCGTGATGATTATCATATTTATCATGTCGTCGAGCTTGACGCTCAGGTCTTGATATCTCATACCCTATATTTCCCCAAGCGTTATGCTCCAACTCTCTGTCTGGCCAAAAATGAACTACTCCCTGATCTTCAACAGAAACTATTTCTCCGGTCTTCGGGTTCCGGGCTCGCGCTCTTCCCTGTCAGATTCGACCGAGATGCCAGAGTATCGATGAGGTCGGCTTTGCTTAGTTTTTCAGGCATTTTATTCCTCGAAAGGATTATACAAGAGGGTACTACCTTGCGTCCATATGAAATTGGGTATTCCGTTTTTGATTGGCTTACTATGATGATGGCCTCTTCAAGTTCATCGAGCTTCTCAGTTCCCATTGACGGCCGCGCCTTGGGTGGACCGACGCGCAGCTCGGTTTCGTTCAAGTTATGTGGAAGCGGCCGGGACCGCAATTTTGATCCCGCTTTCCGCCGCCATTCGGGCGATCGACTTTGGATCAGAATTGTCGACCATCATGTCGACACGCGGGGTGTACCATGCTTCCAACCGTTCCGCCTCATCGTCGGTCAAGGCGATCGATAATGCCTTGATCGCCTCATCTATGTGGCTGGTCCTGAGCGCTCCTATGATTGGCGCGGCTACAACCGGATTACGGCGCAGCCAGGCAAGCGAGATTTCCGCACGGCTGACCCCGCGCTCCTGGGCAACATTGCCGATCGCCCCGACGATTTTCTGATCGGCTGCCGCAGTTGCCTCGTAGAGCTTCTGGCGCTTTTGTTCCGCGGCTTGGGCGCCAAAGACTGACTCCGCGGAGCATGTCCCCACTTAAATATTACCGGCTCACCAGGAAATAATTCGACCAGTTGGAAATGGAGGAATTTACCACTGGTCGCGGAGGAATTTATCAGTGGTCGCGGGAGGATTTACCAGTGGTCCCGGCCGGCTGGATCAGTGGTAAATTCCTCCGCGACCACTGAAGAATTCCTCCTCCTCAAATTGAGCCTCCCCGGGCGCATAGACAAATGTCTAGTCAAGCTGGAGGCGACATTTGTCTATGCCTTTTCCTCATGTCCGGACGCCCCTCGCTGGCGAAATGACTTTCAGAAAGGATCATCCCTGGGTCGATCCGGCCCTCCTTGGCGGGGGTCAACCGAATCGGAAAGCGGCTGGCGGACGCGTACGCCGGCCGCGAAGGAGCAGCTCTATGCCTCTCAAGATCGCAATTCTGAAAAATTTCCTGAAGACCTGCCCGAGTCCCTTCGTCGTGCGCTCGGACAGCTCGGACGTGGTCGAGTACGAGCGCTTCGTCGAGATCATGGCGGGGGGCCGCACGGCGCTCTCCCAGATCGAAATCCTGGGCGCCATGCGGCTCTACAAGGAGGAGCTGCAAAAGCAGCTAGCCGATGGCAAGACGGTGAAGACGCCCACCGGCTCATTCTACATGGGCGCCTCGGGCAGCATGGAATCGCTCGACGAGTCCTATCTCCCCAACGACCAGACGAACAACCACGAGGTGAGGCTCCACCACAAGCCGGAGAGCGACTTCGAGGACTCGATCCGCGCCTCCCTGATGATCGTGCGCGAGGAGAGGCCGAAGCTGGGCATCCCGAACCTGCTCGCTGTCCTGGCCGCGGGCGAGGACTCGGGGCTCATCCGGGCGGGCGGCATGATCCAGATCAAGGGCCACAGGCTCCGCTTCGACTCGAAGGCGGTCGAGCAGGGGGTCTTCTTCGCGGACGCGGCGGGAGTCGAGGTTCGCTCGTCCTTCTATCCCATGATACTGCCCGGAAAGGTCCTGGCGAGCGTGCCCGACGGCCTCGTCCCGGGAACCTACGCGGTGGTCCTGCGCGCCGCGGTGAACGGCAAGGACATCACCGCGGATCGCTTCGAGGGGGTGACGGTCTCGGCCTGATGTAAGAAAGCGGGAGATTCGGGAGGCCCGGCCAGGGCTCCCGAATCTCCCTTCATTCGATCTTGTAGAGAGAGCCAAGGGCCAGAAGCTCTGCGCTGCCCGAGATCCTGAGCTTTTTGTAGACCGAGCAGAGGGTATTGCGGACGGTGGAATAAGAGACGCCCTGTTCGAGAGCTATCTCCTTCATGCGCTTGCCTCCCAGGTACTCAAGCGTGTACTCCTCCTCCTTCCGCGTGAGGCCGAAGCTCTCGAGGCTGAGTATCTCGCCGCCGGAGGGGCGCAGCCCGGCGAAGGGCCCGCGCGCATATGGAGCCGGCACGAAGGCGCCCGCCAGCGAGAGGAGGGCGGCGAGGGCGTAGGCGATTGTCTCGAGCCCGAAGGCGTCGGAACCATCTTCGACGAGGAGGCACACGATGGCCGTAGAGGCCGCGATCCCTGCGACGGCCCGGAAGACCGGGACCGTGCTCATGTTTGTCTTCATGCCCGAATAGTTATGCGGGTATAGCTTTCAGTCAATACGGAGGATCATATGGGAATCATCGGTTCCTGTTCATGGAAAGATCGCAAGCGAGCCTATTTTACCCAAGAGAACAACTCGATCGAGCACATTCTCAAGTGCCGTTTGCCCGCCAGCGCGTCCTGGCTCGAAACCTGCGGGCCCACCGCGTCGCTCAACTGTCAGGCTTCGCTCGGCCGGGAGGTCGGCATAAAGACCAGGGGAGGCTACAGTCCCCAGCCCGAGGATGTCCTCGCGGCGTGGTTCAACGATCCGAACAACTTCGACGCGATGCGCAAGGCGTGGCCGGGTCTCGATCCCCAGGATCTACCCGGCCACGAGGTTGCGCAGTGGTACCCCCTCGCGGTGCGCGAGGTCTTCGGCAATCCCTGCGAGTTCTTCGGGGAGCTGGGCTTCGAGAAGGCGGCAGGGCTCATCCGCGAGGGGCGGACTATCCAGGTCTGTCTGCGCTCGCCCGGGCACTTCATCGCCCTCGTGGCCTACGACGAGGAGAAGTCGGAGTTCATCTTGAAGGACGGCTGGGCCAGCCGCTGGCCCGACGGGGACGGCTTCTGCAAGCGCTTCTCGCGTTCGGACTTCGAGACGAACCTGAAGCCCCTTTGCCTGGTGTACTCGTAAGGGAGGGCGGGATGAACAAGGCTATTGTCACGAACGGAGAGAGCATTCTCCGCGGGGCGGACGGGAGGGTGCAGGGGCGGAAGCTCGCGGCCTGGATCTGTTTCTTCCTGGGCATAGCCCTCCTCGTCCAGGGGACCTTCATTCCCCCGGCGGCGGGCATCCAGGCGAAGGTGGTGCCGGCAGTGGTGGCTCTCTGCTTCTCCCTTCTCTTCTGGGGCATGGTCACCATCCAGAACGTGGTTCAGCTCGTAGCCCTCCTGAAGGGCCAGAGCGCCGGTCTCGGCGTCAACGAACAGGGTGCGGGAGCGCCATCCAAGGAGATTGCAAATGGTCAATAAAGGTCTCAAGCGGGCGGTCCTGTATTTCGCGGCCCTTCTGGCCGTGAGCTTCGGCATGGAGTGGGGCTTCGCCTACATCCTGAGCGCCCACGGTAAGCGGCGCCCGAAGAAGCGGCAGGCCACCGAAGTCACGCCACTGGGCGCGCCATGAAGCGCGTCTTGAAGGGCGTCGCGGCGATCATTACCGGCGCCATCGTCGCGTTCCTGGCCTTTCTGCTCGGCGGCGCGAAGGCCAGGACAAGGGGGGAGGATGATCTACAAAAGGAAGAGAAGGAGGCCGAGAAATCCGCCCAGGATAAAGTGCTGGCTGCCGATCCTAGCGATGTTGTTTCTAGCCTCGACGCCGACACTCGCGCAAGGATCGACCGAGCCGGAGAAGTCGGAGTCGAAGCAGGTCTCGGCGCAGCCCGGATTGCTCTACACCGAAGAGGAGGCGCTGGCGGCAGCCCGGGCGGCGGCTGAAGCGGCGGTCGACACGGCCATTCCGCTCGCCGTGCAGGCGGCTGTTGCAGAAGAGAGAGGCAAGGCGGCGGCACAGCAGGTCCTGAACAGGGCTGCGGCAGATGCCTTTCATAGGCAGGCGCGGAATTGGCGGACTGTGGCGTTGATCGCCTCTGGCGCGGGGATGGGAGCCTTGGCGGACGGTGGGCGGGGGGCTGTGTTCGGCGGGGTGGGGGGTACGGTAGCGGCGGGTATGTGGTGGGTTGTAGAGAAATGGGTATGGCGAAGGGCGGACAATCTCTCGCCGTAAAAATCGGGCATTAGAATCCAGGGCTGCCTGGGAAGGGATTCCTGGGCGGCCCTTTTTTATTTTTGCTGTGACAGGATCAGCACGGCCAGTCAAAAGATAAGAACCTAGCATTTAAGCTTCTGACCTAATCGATTTAATTCGTTTTTTTGTATATAATTACTCATACATCGCTGACATAGTTTCCAGTCATTTTCGCGTCTTTATAAGCTTAACAAAAGTTATCACCTTTCTGGGTAAAAAGTTACTGTTGCCAGTTACGGTAATGGGGTGTAGTCTACACAATTAACTTTCTCTATCCGAATTCGCTATACAGCAGGGCGGCATGTCTCTTCCAAAGGAGGCAATTGTTCCTGAGTATTCTGTGTAAACAATAACCGTCTTCATAATACTGAATTGGTTGGTACAGGCATTCTCGTTAAGTTCTTGGTCTTCCGACCTTATACGGGCAAAGTACTGTTGATCTTTCTTTAGCGAATATTTCAAGTATGTCTGCACTTTTCATCTAGGCTCTAGCAAAACCAAGTCGTCTTAGACTGATCAGGCGAAACAATGTTCGACGGACCCTCCGGGCAGGAAAAAGGGTAAATCGTGAGAGCAAATGAAGCAATAATTAAACTACTTGAAATCATTGCAGCCCTGAGAGAGAAGTACCCGCATAAACGATTTACACTCGATGGAAGGCTGGTGGGAGACTTAGGAGAAGTTATTGCTGAGGAAAACTATAAATTGACTTTATTTGAGAAAGTTGTTGAGAAATATGATGCGAAAGGCGACAACGGGAAACTTATACAAATAAAGGCTACGTTTAATGACAAGTTGGGATTTCCTTGCGAGTTGGCACAGGTTCCAGATCTCTATTTGGGAATCAAGATTTCCAAAGAAGGAAGGTATGACGAAATATTCAATGGGCCAGGAAAGATAATTTGGGAAGATGTGAAACACAGAAAGATCCCGAAAAACAATCTACACAATATTTCTTTAGCGAAGTTGAAAGAATTAAACATGAAAGTGGTTGCATCCGACAGAATATTAAAGAGAAATTAGATAGTGCCCAAATAGTGGAGGATGAATAATGATCACGGACGAGGCGAGAATACGCAAAGAATTACTTGCAACAGGTGAGTGGGGCGATGATGCTATCGCTTTGGGCATCCGAGCAAACTTTCATTGTGAATATTGTGGAAAGGATTTGCTGAAGAATCTGGAAAACTACAAGGAATGGAACATCGACCACATTGTGCCGAAAAGCCACGGAGGAACAGAACAGGAAAGCAACCTTGCACTATCATGTAGAACCTGTAACGTGTCAGTTAAAGGACATTGGAATCCAGCAGATACTATCAAAACGAAGGTTACACGGGAAGAATTACTGAGAGTCACACGAGAGTATATAGAGAATAGAAGAGTTGCAATGAACAAGCAGCTTCGACTGTTTAGGAAGATTGTAAGCCTAAGGAGTAGAGACGCCGAACAATGATTTCAACCTGACTCAAGGGACAAGCCCCTTCGCAGGTTAAATCAACGTTAAAATGAATTGAGTTCAAATTGGAG